>Ga0334888_1000369_pt1 | contig 72935 bp, 69 predicted proteins | sample GraSluR1_MG_FD_207227 | JGI IMG/M metagenome (GOLD analysis project Ga0334888, IMG submission 207227) | Sludge microbial communities from methane-producing bioreactor in Wageningen University, Netherlands - Granular Sludge_3_08-R1 | ecosystem: Engineered > Bioreactor > Anaerobic > Unclassified ... | reverse complement strand
GCCCTCGGGCCCCAGACACTCGAAGGGCCCGTAACCGAGAAACATCAGCAAAAACAACGCTGCCGCCATCGACGCCTCCTTTCCAGAAACTTTTTCAAACATCCTGGAATACTATTCGGCAATAGCGGCGCAAAAGCAATGCCGCTATTGACTAAGAGAGTTTAGGGGCATTGACACAAGGAATTGAGTATTATATGTTTGGCAACCGGAGGAGCCGATGATGAAAGTAAACTGGAAACACGCAATCATCGGTGTAGTTATTGGTGTTCTCATAACCCTTTTCATTCGTGGCGAGCTGAAAGAAAGGGAAGCGTTCAGTGTTCAAAGCCAGGAGACCGGATTTGAAGAGTAAGCTTTTCTCCCTCATCGGAGGCCTCACAACAGGCATCATGGTCACCATGGCGCTTGTGCTGTCGTCCCCGTCCAACCCGGTGCAACAGCAGCTTGTCGACCATGGCCTTCAAAAGCTTCCGGTCCCGCTGCCCGACAAGCCCCTGGTCACCGCCATCCCTCAAACCCCGGAAGAAACAACCCGGGAAACCGTCTCCGAATCGCCTCGCACTCCCGCGAACCCCGGGCAGGTGGTTACCGCCACCCCGGTAACGCCGCTGGTTGTCACAACCGTTCTGCCTGACCAGACCACAAGAAACACCATAGCCCAGGCGGGAACACCTCCCGTGCAACCCCGTTCTCCGCACCAGCTGTCGCAGACATGGCACCCCACCGCGCCCCACACGCCCAGATACATGCCGCATTATCAGCGAGACCACAGCCAGCAGGAATCCTCCTCCGCCGGAAATGAACCCCGCCCCCCCAGGCCGCCGGATGGCTCCGCTCCCGCGGGCGCCGGCTCAAGCAGATAACTCTCGTTAAGAGCTTTCGAAATCCATCGGAACCCGCATGCTTCAGCACCCAGCGCGAACAGCCTTCTACGGAGTGAACAGCTCAATGGCTCCGGGAGAGTACAGAGCACCGGAAGCATGGCCGGACATGGGCGCTCTGACAGAACCAGGCACCACACCGAACCGGGGGAATACCCTGGGGGCCGCTTCGGGCTGATACCGCCGGCAGAATCTCCAAAAGCCTGCAGGGGGCGCTCCGAAGAGCTTTACGGAACCGCGGCCGGAACTTATCATCCCGCGGTTGAAGCACACCAAAACGGAGGCCCCATGAAACCCATTACCGCGGCATTGCTGTTGGCTGTCGTCGCATCGGCGGATATTGGCCTGACACAAATCACGGAGAGCCTTCACCTGGCCCAGGACATGTCGGAAGTGCTTGTCCTCATGGGCGGCGACTACACCGAAGTGATGTCAATGATGGTGGAGATGCCCATGTGGCGCTACGACTTTCCGGCGGAACCCGGCTACACGTATTCCTGCCCCCACGGCGAAGACGAGGTGGACATCCACGGGCTGCAGACCGGACGCATGGCCATGCAGCTCTTCATCTCCTGGACCGACACGGATCAGGTGTACGACTACACTATCTACATCGGAACAGGAACAGGTTCCGTCAACGAATACCGGGTGTTCGCCGACGGCACTGTGAGGAAATCGAGGATCTGACCCCCGGCGCGAAACATGTTTAATGCTGGAGTTCCGGCGCAGCCGGAGAATGCCGGGAGAACACCGCTGAAGCAATAAACAAAGGATCCGGTCAGGCGTCCATCCGGTCTGAGGGACGGCTCGCAGCCCCCTCAAGCTCTCTGACCCTTTTCAGCGCCGCATCAAGCCGCTTCTCGGATGCGACCACTTTCCTGAAGGCTTCGGCCTGAATCTCCCTCTCCCTGATGCAGGTTTTCACTTCCGACGCGATTCTGATCCGGGAAACGCTGTCTTCAAGGTTTTCCGCGTAGATGTCCTTCTCCATCTCGATGTGCTCGGAGAGAGCGTCGTACGCTTCCCTGCATTTTCCCTGCGCGTGGAGTGTTTGTGCTTTCAGCTGCTTGAGTTCGCTCTTGGTGCTCTGATAGCCCGGTATCTCCGAATACAGCTCCTCGCATTCGGCGATGACTCCCATGGCCTCATCGGGATTGCCCATATCCAGATGGCTTCTTGCCAGGTTCTGCAGCACCAGAGCCCTGAGATTTGGCTTCAGGCCGGTTTCCGCCAGAATAAGCGCTTCGCCGCATACGGCCAGCGCCTGCTTCGGCTGCCGGTTTTCCAGCATCGCCGCTGATGTGTTGATAAGCGACAGAAGTATCTCGTACTGGTTGCCCAGGGCCCTTCTTATCCGCAGCGCTTCCTGATGACAGTGAAGGCTTTCTTCCGGCTTTCCCATCCTGCTGTAAACCTGGGCAATTCCGTCAAGGCTGTAGGCCACTCCGGGTTTGTCCACAAGCGTCGCGAACACATCCAGCGCTCTTTCGAGCATCACCAGCGCCGAATGGTACTCTTTCCGGCTCTTGAGGATGATGGCGATGTTCACCAGCGCCCGGGCCTTCTGTTGCTCGAGATCATGCTTTTCAGCCAGGTCGAGAACCTTCAGGTGGTACTCATAGGCGGTGGCCCTGTCTCCCAGATTGTGGAGAAGTGCGCCGCAGTTTCCGTACACCACCGCGGCACCCTGGTAGTCGGCCCCGGCAAGCATAAGCTCGGCCGCTTCAATGTTTCGCTCAAGCGACTCTTTCAGGTGCCCGTGCTTGAAGTGGTAATTCGCCAGCAGTCTTGCGAACCCGGCCCTGACTCCGGCCAGATCCTCCACTCCGTCGGTGATTTCCAGCGCTTCAGAGCAAATGGTCTTCGCGTCCTCATCCCTGTTGTCCCGCAGAGTTTTGTCGGCGTGTTTGTAAACCTTCTCCGCGATTGACAATAAACGGGGAATGTCTCCTCTGGAAATCTCGCTTCTCAACTGCTCAATTCCGCCACACCGCATTCCTACCGTCACTTTCATCAAGACCTCAAAAGAATACATTACCGGGCATCAAACCACAAGCTCCGGTCCATTGCAGCCAATGACTTCAATGCAAAGCATGCGTAAAAGCCGTTTCGCCAAACCTGGAGAGAAACGCTCGCTGAAAGCGTTGCCTCAAACACAGCCTCTCCCCATGATCGTGAACTGAAGCCCGGGCGAACCCACTTCCAAACCGGGGCAATCCGTCGGAGGCAGGAGACTGGCAGAAGGGGGTTACCGCCTGCTGTCCAGCGCTTTCCGCACCGCCCGAAGAAGAACATCGGCGGAGTAGGGCTTCTGCACCAGGGCAAGCCCCTTGTGAAGAACGAAGTTGGTGTGAATCGCGTTCTCGGAGTAACCGCTGGAGAACAGCGCGGGTATATCGGGACGAATCTCTCGAATCCGGTCGAGTGCGTCGTGCCCGCCCAGCCTGGGCATGATCACATCGAGAATCAGCAGGTCAACGGAGGGATTTGCTTGAAACACCGACACCGCCTCCTGGCCGTCAACGGCCTCGAGAACGGTATAGCCCGCCTTTTCCAGTATTGTCCGGGCCAGGTCTCTTACCAGGTCGTCATCCTCGGCCAGCAGGATGGTTTCGGTTCCTCCGACGGCGGTGCCCTCAAGGCGGGAACCAACCTTCCGGGCCTTCTGTTCCGTCATGGGCAGGTAAACCTTGAACAGGGAACCTTTGCCTGTCTCGCTGTAGGCGCTGATCATTCCGTCGTGCTGCTTCACGATGCCGTAAACGGTGGCAAGGCCGATGCCGGTGCCCCTGCCCTCCTCCTTGGTGGTGAAGAAGGGCTCGAAAACACGATCGAGAACCTCGCGGCTCATGCCCTCTCCACTGTCGGTCACCGAAAGCAGAACGAACCTGCCGGGACGGGCCCAGGCGTGAAGGGCGCAATAGTCGGAATCAATCACCACATTCATTGTTTCAATGGTAAGCACGCCCCCCTGGGGCATGGCGTCACGGGCATTGACGCAGAGGTTCATCAGCACCTGCTCCATCATGCCCGGGTCGGCCCGAACCGAACCCACGGCGGCGCCGGGCAGCCACTCGAAGCGGATGTGCTCGCCTATCAGGCGCCGGATCATTCTGAGCATGTTCTCCACCAGGTCGTTGAAATCCAGTGTCTGAAGTGACATCACCTGCCGGCGGCTGAACAGCAGCAGCTGCCGGGTAAGCTCGGAGGCCCGTCTGGCGCCCTCGAGGATTTCCGAAACATTCTGAACCGCTTCCGGTTCACGGCAGGTATCGGCGATCATCTGGGCGTGGCCCATGATAACCTGAAGCATGTTGTTGAAATCGTGTGCCACACCCCCGGCGAGCTGGCCGATGGCTTCCATCTTCTGGCTCTGCAGAAGCTGGTGCTGCATCTCCTCCCGCTCCTCCTCCGCCCTTATCCGGGCATCCCGTTCCCGTATGGCCGCCAGGGCGTAGGCCAGGTCTTCGGTCATTTCCGCCAGAAGCGACCTTTCCTCTTCATCCACAGCGATTCCGTCCTGAAGCGCCACCGTAAGGTAGCCGAACCGGTCACCAATGTAATCAAGCGGCGAGCAGATGGCGGAACAGAAACGGCACTTCTTCGCCAGGGGGCAGGAACCGCATGTAAGCTCCCGGTTAACCTCAACGGAGGGGTCTCCATCGATCAACAGGTCGAAACAGTCCGGCATCGCTCCGGACGAGAGCATCGATTCAATACCAGGCACCTGTTTTGCCAGACCGCCGCCCGCCCAGGAGACAGGACGCCGGGATTCATCCACAAGCACCAGCAGCGCGGCCTGGTAGCTTCGGTGCTCCACCATCAGATTCACGGCCTTCTCGATCAGTTTCATGGGGTCAGTCTCCCGGACGATGAGCTGATTCACATCCCGGATGGCCCGCAATACAAGGTTGAGGTGTGCTATCCGGGCTTCGGACTTTTTCACCGATGTTATGTCCTGAAACGAGCCGTGTATTTTTACAGCCCTGCCGTCCACAATGTCGGGCTTTCCAATGGTGCGAACCCACTTCTTCTCGCCGGAACTGGTCACCAGTTCCAGCTCAAGATCGTATGGGGTGCCGTTTTCCGAAGCTTCCCGGACCGCCTCGAGAATCCGGCGCCTGTTTTCCCCCTTGTAGAAACTCAACCCCATCTCAAGGGAGGTCGCCTCCTCCGGAGACAACCCGTGGATCAACGCGACCTCTTCCGTCCAGGTTCCCTCACCTGTTTCGGGGTTGAACTCCCAGCCGCCCACCTGGGCGATCCGGCCCATATCCCGAAGCAGGGAATCCTTGTAGCGCTCCGCCTCTTCAGCTTCGTGTTCCCGGGTTATGTCCTGAATGTAACCCACCACCCGCACCACCGAACCGTTCCGCCTTACCGCAAGGCCGGCGGTGCGGACCCACATCTCATCGCGGGCATGCGACAGGAACCGGCATTCCAGCACATAGGGCTCGCCGGTCTCAACGCACCGGGCGAAGGCTTCCTGAACTCTCTCCCTGTCTTCAGGATAGTAGCATTCAAGGCTGGAAATGATGTGCTTTCTTCCGATGGATGAAACGGTGTCAGCTTCAATCCCGTGAATCCTGTATGTCTCCCGGGTCAAGAACATCCTGTCAGCCCGCACATCGTATTCCCATCCCCCGAATCGGGCGATCTCCTGAACAGTATTCAGCAGGGACTCGCTGCGGGAAAGTTCCAAAGTGCGCGAACGCACCTGTCGCCGCAGCAGTCGGACCCATAGAACAACCATAAGGAACACGAAGGCCAGAGGAACCAGCACCATTCCGGAAACCCTCAACGCCTCCGTCAGAGTGACCGGCCTGTCCTCCTCGTAGGAAGCCATCCATTTGCCGAATATCCGCCTGTACCCGCCGGTTTCCTCAACGACCCGAAGCCCCTCGCTCAACTCGGCGAGAAGGCTCAGGTTTCCCGACCGAACCGCGAAGCAGTACTCAGCGGATAAAATGGGAGCCTTGCCCAGGGTCAGTTCCCACCCAGTCCGGTCCATCACCCAGAGCGCTGTAACCCGGGATACAACTGCGCAGTCATACTCACCGGACACGACCCAACCAAGCGCTTCTTCCTGGGACACCGAGAGACCCAGGGAGTCGAACCCGTTTTCGGAGAGGTGGTCGTGCATTATGTCGCTTCGCTGCACCGCCACAGAAAGCCCTTCAAGCTCACCGAGGGAAGAGGGGGCCTCGCCCTCCCGCACCACAGCCACATAATGAACCACGGTGTGGGGCTGCGTGAACCCGAACTCACGGCCCCTCTCCGGCGAGTAGAACATTCCGGTCAGCGCGTCCAGCGAACCTTCCAGAAGCCCGGCCCGCACAGAGGACCAGTCTCCCAGCCTTATCTCGATGTCGAGCCCCACCTCCGCGGCGACGGCCCGCATGAGGTCAACATTCAGGCCTGCAGCGTTGCCCAGGGAATCCAGATACTCGTAAGGAGGCAAATTCCTGTCACCGCCGACTATCAGCCGCCGGGACGGCACCTCCATGTAGGCGAACCAGGCGGAGTGCAGATGGGAATAAGTGCCATCCGCCATCACGACTGCCAGCCCCTCGTTCAAAATCGCAAGAAGCTGGCTGTTTCCCTTCCGCACCGCGAAACAGAAATCCTGCCGGAAATCCATCAGCGGCCAGTCGAGAACCTTTACATCCGCGAGGCCCATGTGGTCGACAAGGCGCAGGGCAACAAGACGCTGCATCACCACCGCGTCAACGGAGCCGGCGGACAGAAGAAGCAGTGCCTCTTCAAACGACACTGTAGAAACCAGCTCAACCCCGAAATCGGATCGAAGCAGATACTCTTCCGCGTTGTCCCCCGCCATAACCCCTACAACGAGCCCGGAAAGGTCATCAACGGAACGGATGGAATCGCAGCCGGACCGGACCACCACCGCCCCATGCAGAGACATGTACGGGAAGGTGAAATCGAACAGAGGCTCCCGCTCCGGAGTCCGCCCCACAAGGGGAAGGCACTCAACCGAGCCGTCCACGAGCCACCCCATGACGGAAACCCAGGGCCCAACGGAGTAGGACACCTCGTATCCCATGGCTCCCAGAGCCGCTGTCAGCAGTTCAACGGAAAACCCGGCGGCGGCGCCGGACTCATCCACAAAACAGAACGGGGGGTAGTCCACCTCGCACGCTGAAGCAACCACGGAAGATGATAGCCCCGAGGAAGCAAGAAGAAGGCAAGTCAGCACAAAGCGCCGCAAAGCCACCCCCGATCAGACTACTGAAGAACTATAGTCGCAGGGCAGAGAATAAACAAGAACCACATGTCGTCAATATACTGACACATTGGCCTGACACGCCCGTCACCATCTTGCCGGATAGCGCGAAGTGATCCCCCGAGAGACAAGAACAGACAACATAGTAAACGCCAGACACACGGAAACGAGTGAGAGAAGCGCCCCTGAAGCCACTCGAAAACTTTGGCAAGCAGAATGCTTATCCTAATGCAATAAGCAGATATGATGGATTCGCAAAAGGAGATGTCACTAAATGTACAAACCCGGGCTGTTAAGCTGGTTGCTGCTCGCCATAGCTGGAATAGCACTTCCGGTGTTCATTCTTATCTTCATACCGGCCTGAAACCCCTCCCGGGCCGGTAGAAGAGACGATGGGGTCAGCCCGAAAAAGCGGGTGGCCATGGAAACATGGCCACCTGTTTTCTTTTCAGGCCGCGGGAATAAACCCGAAAACTGCTGAAGGCCACATGTCCGTGTTGGTCTGGACTGTATCTGCGTTGCTCAGCAACCCTGCAACGGATCGCCGGCAGGCATTCACGGCAGTGATACCGAGCTGCAAACCTGGGTTTCAAGTAAGCATACTGTTATCGAAGGATGATCGTCCTTTTAAAAGCACCACACCATTGAAGATTTGATCTACGCACTCCCAGACCACAGGATCCGCGGCTTGGAACTGACGGGGAAACACTTGCCCTCCATTATTGCCGTCACACCGATTCTGCGGCGAGGGGAGCATCTGTTTGCCGGTTCAGGGGAAATCGGAAGTCAATGAATGCCTGCCATGGATTATGTTGTATCCAACGGTGTAGCAGAGTTCACTGGTTGGAATGAATCGGATGGTCAGATCATCCAGTTCAACTGTCCTGCTGATCGTACGGGTTGTTGCCCATCCGGTATGAATGTTGTTGTTCCGACAGAACTCTGTCAGGGTTTTCAGCTCGCCGGGTCTTTCGGCGTATCTGTCAGACCATTTCACCTCCACTGCCCATACGGGCTTCTGAGCGGCATTCAGACGGACAATATCCACCTCTCCCTTTTTCCAGCGGCTGTAGTGAAGGTCGGCGTTCTCATCATGGAAGTACTGCGAGAACAAAGAGGTTTCCGCCAGTGAACCCATTTCTGGCGCATCGGCGCTCATCTTGGAGAACAGAGCTGTTCTCATCGAGGGGTTTGTCAGATAAACCTTGAAACACCGCGCTCGATTGAACCGCCGGGCGGACTCATCCAGACGGTGGACTGTCTTTATCAGAAACGCAGCCTCGAGGTATTCGATGTATCTTTTTATTGTGTTCTTGGCAACACCGGAATCCGCGGACAACTCCTGCAGTGATAGCTCATCCCCGGTGTTGAATGCAAGGGTGGTGAAAAGCCTGTTCAGTTCCTGCACATCACTTATGCCATAAAGACTTGGAAGGTCACGAAGGAGAACCTTGTCGATGATGTCTCCCTTAATGAACCGCGAAGGGTTCGCCTGTATTGCCTTCGAGAAGACCACCTCGGGATACCCGCCGTAACTGACGAACCACAGGAAGTGTTCGTTCAGAATGGATATGTCGCGAGCCTGGAAAGACGGTCTGCCTCCTGTCTCCTTCTTTCTGACGATACCCCCCTCGCCGATAAGATCCAGGTACTCGTAGAAGGTGAGCGGAGGCAGCAGGAAGTCCGTAAACCTGCCTGCACCGGACTCACGGCTCTTCAGGCTTAACGCGGCGGCGGCCGAGCCGGATACGGTTATTCTCAGATTGCTTGCCATGTCCGCAAGCAGCTTCAGGTGTATCTGCCAGTCTTTGAGATACTGAACTTCGTCGAAGAACACATAGACGGTTCTACCAAAATCAGCCCTCGACACCGTTCGAAAGAGTTCTATCAGCCTGTCCAGCCACAGACCGTTGTAGATGGGGTGATCAACGGATATGTACGCGATCTGTTCAGGAGCTGTACCCAGGGCCAGCAGTTTACCGATGGCGTGATGGATCAGAACCGTTTTGCCCACTCGTCGCGGACCCATCAGTACCAGTGCCCGACGAACACCAAGTTCTGTCAAAAGGGGAAAGAACAGATGGAAATACGCCCGGGGGGTCATGGCATCAAGCTCTTCCCCGATGCCTTTGCCTCTCCACCAGGGATTCTCCGCAAGCATTCTGGTCGCAAGCTGTTCCTGGGAAATTTTCCTCATTCCAACCCTCATTTAAGATCAATGCGCTGATTCTAATGGAGGACAGCACCGCATGAAGTTAAGGTCAATGCATTGACTCTAACAGGATACACGAATACATATCATTGTTCTGCAGCATGTTAAGCAACGCAAACAACGAACCGGTCACAACCCCTGGGTGGTTTTGCGCCGGAAAAGCACCTCGGTATGGATGTCTTTCAGCCCATCATCGGGGAAGCTCACCCCCGGAAGCCGAAGTCATTCCCCCATCACGCCGGAGAAAACCCCCATGGCATCAACAATGACCTTGCCGGGAAGGCCCAACCGTTCTCTACCGAAGTAGTCCAGCAGGTCACGGGGAAGAAGCTTCCTCCCTTTGAGTGGAAGGGCAATCTCATCGACATCGGCAAGCGGTTTGCCGATCGACCGGTAAACCGCTGTCGTGTTCAGGTAGTCGTAAAAGGAGGGAGGCATGCTTTCGGGGCAACCCGTATTCTCACAGATCATGGATCGTGTTCCCAGATGCATTTGACAGATGCGTGATCAACTAGAGCGGCGATTGCATGTGCCTTCACTTTTCGTGCAAAAGCCGGTTGCGGGAAATCTGCTTCATCGATGCTTCCGGGTTCCCGTAGGAACGAACTTGAACTCAGTCCGGGAGAGAAGAAGTCTGGGCATGGTATGATAGGCTCGCGGCATGGCCCTTCTTCAATGACTTGGGTGATGCTGTGCCATTGAAGCATAGTGTCATGTCCACCCTCATTCAATCGTCATGTACGCAATTTCGGAAGAGCCTCCGAATTGACATACGGGTATGTTTCAGCAATAGTACTGACGAAACAGGGGCATGTTTGAACGGATAGGGTGATGATATACAGAGATGTTTCGAAGGACATCGAGAGCTGGCTTTCCTCGCGCAGGCCTAAATGCCTTGTGCTGAGGGGTGCCAGGCAAGTGGGCAAGACAACTGCGATACGCAGTCTGCCGGCTGTTCTCAGTGGCAGATCAGGCCTTTGCGAGCTTAACCTGGAGAGGCATCCAGGCTTGGATGAGGTTTTCTCCGGGAAAGACACCGGAAGAATGCTCGAGGAAATTGCCTTTACTACAGGCAGATCCCCGAATCCCGGAGACATTGTTTTCCTTGATGAGGTGCAGGCGGCACCCTCCGCCTTCTCCGCCCTCCGCTACCTCGCTGAAGACTTCCCGGAACTGCGATGGGTGGCTGCCGGTTCCCTGCTGGATGTCGAGCTGAGGGAAAGCGTCTCCCCGGTTCCCGTTGGAAGGATGCAGTACCTTTTCATGGGTCCACTTTCCGTGGAGGAGTTCATCGAGGGTACGGGGGAGCTTGGGATGGAGCTTGAGTTGCTGCGGGAATGGGAACCTGGAAGATCATTTTCATCAGCCGCGCACAGGAACATCTGTGAAGCCCTCAGGAAGTTCTTCGTTGTGGGGGGCATGCCCGAGGTTGCCGAAGCCTGGCTGGAGACCAAAAGAACCGAGGAGGTGGCAAGACTTCAGGCATCCATCCTTAACACATACCGTGACGACTGTGCGAAGTACGCCGCCGGCACAGACCTTTCCATACTTCGAAGCGTGTTCGACCGGGTGCCCGCCATGGCCGGCGACAAGGTCATCTACAGCCACATTGCCCCGGAACACAGAGCCGGGAAAGTCCGCCGCGCCATCGAGTACCTTACCGATGCCAGAGTGATCACACCCGCTGTGCATTCCCATGGGAACGGGCTTCCTCTGGGAGCGGAAGCTGCCCCCGATGTTTACAAGCTGTACTTTCTGGATGTTGGGCTTGTCGCCCACACAACCGGCATTTCGAGGCTGGATCCGAACACTCTCTTCAGCCGGAAGTTCATCAACTCCGGTCGCCTTGCGGAACAGCTCATCGCGCAGCATCTGCTTTACAGGGCGCCTTCATGGGAAAGGCCTGAGCTTTACTACTGGCTCCGTCAGGGGCGAACAGGCAATGCAGAGGTTGACTTCCTGCTGGAAGGCCCCCGGGGAGTGATCCCCCTTGAAGTGAAGGCCGGAGCTTCCGGAAGTATGAAGTCCCTTCTGCGGTTCGTAATGGAGAAGGGTTCCCCAACAGCGGTGCGACTGGACATGAATCCCCCGTCGCTTAAGCGGATACAGCATGGCATTGGCAGTGAAAGCGTATCCTTCGAGTTATTGTCACTTCCACTCTACATGGTCGGTCAGATTGGGCGGCTTCTTTCGGTCCAACTCGGTTGACCGGCAGGAACCACAGGCAACACACCAAAGCAGAGCCCGGCCACAGAGGATCAGCCGCCTTGAAACAGGCTTCGACCTTTCTGCCGATGTGATGTTCCTTGCCTGGTGGAACGGGACCACCCTCATCGGAGGATAGTGATCGGTCTAACGGAGATGGCCATTGCAGCCAGGATACTGAGCTTCGACTCCCTGACGGTTCTCAGCGGGGCAGAACAGCATGGTGAGAGGATCAACCATCTCCCGGGAAAAGCTGCGGACAAGCTCAATCAGAGAATTGGGTTAACTACCCCGGTATTCCGCAGGATTCCCCGCTGTGTCAACCCGTTTTCCCTTCGAAGGCGCAGGGAAAAGGGCTGCGTACGGCAGGGCACTCAGGTTGTCTCCCAGCGGGCGGGCTTCACTGCCACCATAAAGCACCACACCGCGAACCGATATGCCACGGGCTCGCCCGGCTTCAACGAAGCGGCGCAGGCCTCGAATGTCATGCAAACCTATTCGGCTGCCTGCCTTGATCTCAATGCCCAGACAATTCTGGTCCTCTTCCAGGACGAAATCAACTTCGTCACCGCCACGGGTTCTCCAGTAACTGACTCGACGGCGAACAGGATCGATCCTTTGCCAGGCAAAGATCGTCTGGGCGATGGCCTGTTCCAGCCAGAACCCAGGATCAGCTCTCTGGACAAGGCCAGACCGGTCGTGTATCCCCGCCAGCCAGGCCGCCAGCCCCGAATCGCTCCAGAATAGCTTCGGGCTCTTGACCAGGGCTGCAGTTGGATTGGCAGTATAGGGCCGCACCCTTTCGATCTGGCATCCGGTTTCCAGTAAAGTCAGATACCGATGACAAGTAGCGTGAGCCAGACCGGCATCACGGGCAATCTCCGCCTGATTGAGCAAACGGGCGGTTCTCTGCGCGGCAATACGCATGAGCCGCTGAAAATCAGGCAGGCTTGCAACCTCGCTCAATTCACGCAAATCCCGTTCAAGATATGTCTGAACATAACCGCTGAACCACATCGCCCTTCCTTCGGGTGAAGGAATGTCAAGCGCAGGCGCGAATCCTCCTCGCAAGACCCATTCCATCCAATCTCCATGCCCGTTATGTGACAACCAGCGGGAATCCGGGCTCTGTTTCTCCGAGAACAGCTCGCCCAGCAGAGACTCCCCATGGGCAACACCCTCCCATTCCAACGGGCAGAAGGGACCAAGATCAAGGTAAATCGCACGACCTGCCAGACTGTCCGACACATTGCGCATCAGGCTGAATTGCGCGGAACCCGTCAGCAGATAGGCACCTGGAGTACGCTCCGCATCAACTCGCCGCTTGATTGCAGGCAGCAGTTCCGGAGCTCGCTGCACTTCGTCCAGCGTCATGGGGGGATTCTTCAAGAGGGAGTCGGGATCCCGACGAGCCTGATCAAGCACATCCAGATCATCCAGGCTGAAGTAGCGGCGCCGCGGATCAATATGCCGCACCAGAGTGGATTTGCCAGCCTGGCGGGCGCCGGTTACAACCACCACGGGCATCACGCTCAACGCTTTTTCGAGTCGTTGCTGAATCCACCTTGGTATAAATTGTTTCATGGCATGAAACATATTGTACCGAGCGAGCATGGTCAAGACGAACCCGCATGTTCATCCATGAGAAAAGTGGTGTGAATACGGAGCAAGCCCGACATCTGTCACGAGGCTCACCCAGGAGGAAGGCTGGCAGGCCCGTTCCAGTCTGATCGGACCCATCAGGGATCGCTTCATGCCGTGCGCAGATTGGTAAGCAAAAGGGGCAACTCCGGGAAAACCAGGCCGGGGATCACCCAGGATGGTTCATTCACTGATCGCGAATGAAACAACTCCCCTGCACTTGCGAAAGCCATCACAATATGCTAGTATATGCAAGTGGAATGCATGATTCAGGAGGAGCAGTCACTATGGAACAGCCGATGGCAATGGCTCAGTGGGTTTATCACCTCCAGTCCACGGGACGCTACTCATTTACCCGCTCCCAGGTGGAGTCTGATACCGGTCGTTCCTTTTTGGGAGTGCAGAACGCACTTCGGCGGTTGAAGCAGCAGAAAATCATCGTTTCTCCCCACCGTGGGTTTTACGTCATAGTCCCTCCGGAGTACAGGTCTGTTGGATCGCCACCGGCAAACTGGTTCATCGATGACCTGATGCGTTTTCTCGGACAGCCCTACTACGTCGGATTGCTCAGTGCTGCCGCAGTTCACGGAGCGGCTCACCAGCAGCCAATGGTTTTTCAGGTGATTACCCGCAAGCCGATCAGGGAGATGCGCGCAGGCAGGGTTGCAATTCGGTTCTACATGAACAGCTCCATCGAGCATTTTCCTGTGGTTCACAAACAGACAGAGACCGGAACCATGCGGGTCGCCACTCCGGAGACCACAGCATTCGATCTGGTGCGCTATCCCGCCGGTGCAGGGAACCCGGGAAATGTTGCCACCGTACTTTCCGAACTGGCAGACAGAATGGATAAAGGAGCGCTGGTCGCTTTGGCGCCCATTCTGAACACCACTGATGTTCAGCGCCTTGGCTACCTTCTTGATCAGGTTGGTTATGCAGACCTGGCCAATCCTTTGCATGAGTGGCTGTCCAGCCGGAATCCCAGAGCCGTTCCCCTGGTTCCCGGGGAAAAAGCCGAAGTAAATGTCGACGGACGGTGGCACATTCTGCCCAATGCCGACCTGGAGCTTGAAACATGATCCCTCGGGCAAACATCACGGCATGGCGGACAATCGCCCCCTGGCCCTCCAACGGCCAAAACGCCGGATAGGCTAAACCACAGGTCATCGTCATGTCCGGGGAAGAAGAGATTTCTCTCCAACCCAGGATCCCAACAGAAAAAGGCAAACCTTTCAACAGCAAGGTCAGCACCGCGAAGTTGGACATTCAGAGAGGGAGAAAAAGGTTGCATGCGCTATGACCAATTCTGTATATTCGGTCATACAAAAGGAGTCACGATGCCACGGGCGTTCACACGGGCTGAAACAGCAGAGATAGAAGAGGCTCTTCGCCGTGCCGCTGAAAACTGTCTTGCCAGGTACGGGGTGAAGAAAACCACCGTGGACGAACTGGCACGAAGCGCCGGCATCTCAAAGGGGTCTTTCTACAGGTTCCACCCCTCCAAGGAAGCCCTCTTCTTCCACACCCTTGAAGAGTACCAGAAAAGGCTCTTCCAGGACCTCGCAAAAACAGTGCAGGAAAGAAACCTCAGGGGAAGGAGCGGCCTCTCGGAGGCAATCTGGTACCTTTTCAGCGAAGTGAAGGATTCATTCCTCACAACCCTGATGCGCCCGGAAGAGATGTCACTGCTGCTTCGAGGGCTGCCGGAGGAGATGGTTTCCTCACACCAAAAGCTCGACACAGACGCGACCCGGGTACTGCTCGAGGCCCTGCATTTCAGGGAAGCATCGGTCAACGCCGACATCTTCTCAACGGCTCTCCGGGCGCTTGCCATGACACTCATGCACCGACAAACCATCGGTGAAGAAAACTTCGACGAGGCTCTCAAGCTTCTGATCCGTGGCCTTGTGCTCACGGGAGTGGAGGGGGAAGACGGTGGAGACTGACAGGGGCACAATAACAATAGAAGACATGGGCTTCTCATACACAAAGAAGGAACCCCTGATCGAGCACATGGGCTTTCAGGTGAAAAAGGGCGAGATCTTCGGCTTCCTTGGCCCCTCGGGCGCAGGCAAGAGCACCCTTCAGAAGATCCTCACCGGGGTCCTCACGGGCTACCGTGGAACGGTTCGGGTCAACGGATGCGAGGTGAAGCACCGCACCGCAGACTTCTACAGGAACATAGGCGTGGTTTTCGAGTTCCCGGGGCTTTACGGCAAGTTCACAGCCTTTGAGAACCTTGCCTTCTTCGGCTCCCTCCACGGAACGGATCTCGTTCCGAAAGAAACCCTTCTGGAAATGGTCGGCCTTCAGCGCGACGGCAACCGCAGGGTATCCGAGTTCTCCAAGGGCATGAAAACCCGCCTCAACTTCGTAAGGGCTCTCATGCACCGCCCGGGCATGCTCTTCCTCGACGAGCCCACATCGGGGCTTGACCCCTCCACCGCAAGGCAGATCAAGAGCATCATCACCAGGCAGAAAGACCTTGGTACCACCATCATCCTCACCACCCACAACATGCACGACGCCGGTGAACTCTGCGACAGGGTGGCCTTCATCGTTGACGGAACGATCCAGGCACTGGACACCCCGGACAACCTCACAAGGGGCACAGCCCCCTCCACCGTTACCTACACCTACCGGGACGGGGAAGGGGAACAGCACAACACCACCCCCATCACGCAACTCTCAACCGACACCACCCTCAGAAAAGCCATTGAAGACAACGGGCTGACCAGAATCCACTCCAAGGAACCAACCCTTGAGGATGTGTTCGTGGAAGTTACGGGAAGGGCGCTCCGATGAACACAAGGCGTTTCATCGCGGCAATGTCCAACGACATCAGGTTCCAGTACCGCTACGGCTTCTACCTGCTTTACCTGGTTGTCTCAATCGTCTACGCCGGCATTCTCCTTGCCGTGCCCCAGAACTGGCGCCCACTGGCGGCCGCGGTGATAGTTTTCAGCGACCCCGCCGCCCTGGGCATGTTCTTCATGGGAGGCATCGTTCTTTTTGAAAAAAGCGAGCGCACCCTCGACTTCCTCTTCGTCTCCCCCTTCACAACGGGAGAATACCTCTGGGCCAAGGTTCTCTCCCTCGCTGTCATTTCCACGCTGGCAGGCCTTGCCATCTCAGCCATCGCAATACAAAAAAGCCAGGTGATACTCGCAGCAGGGCTCTTCAGCGGTTCCGTCCTCTTCTCCCTCGCGGGCCTGGCAACAGCGGCCAGGGTGCGTTCACTTAACAGGTTCTTCATAAAGATCGCACCAATGGCGCTGGTTCTCTGGATACCACCGTTCATGGTTCTTGGGCAACAGATAAACCTCTGGCACCTTCCCGGCCCGGAGGCGATATGGCACCTCCACCCCGGCACAGCCCTTCTCCAACTGATGCTTGACGGCACGGAAACACAAGAGGCAAAACACCTGATAACGATTGCGGCGTGGATTGCAGTAATGCTTCCGGTGGTGAGCAAAAGAGTGAAAAGAATGGTCATGGAACTTGGAGGCATGCAACTGTGAGAACACAACAGGTCTTCCAGGCCGGCCTGAAACTGATCAAACGCGACGCGCTTCTTGCCATGCTCATCCCGGCGCCCATACTGATAGGGGTGGTCTTCCGCTACGGCCTCCCCGCCCTGGACAGCTGGCTGGCGACATCAATGGGCCACACCGCAATAGTCCCGCAGTTCAGAACAATGCTCGACCTGATGCTTCTTCTGCTGATTCCCTATCTCCTCAATATGGCGGCGGCCATGATAATGCTCGAGGAACGGGACGAGGGTGTAAGCCTCTACATGGCGGTATCCCCCCCGGGAACCAGGGGCTACCTCACCGGCAGGATAATTCAACCGGCAATCATCTCAGTGGTTCTCTCGGCAGCGATCTTCACACTCTTCAGATCATCCGACCTCAGCATGACAAGAGCGATACCAATAGCTTTACTCGCATCGGCCGCTTCGGTTGCGGTCTGCCTTGGGGTGGTTGCCTTCGCAAACAACAAGGTTGAGGGGCTTGCACTGATGAAACTTGGAGGCCTCTCCCTCATGGGCATCCAGGCCCCCTTCTTCCTCACGGGAACCTCCCAGTACCTCTTCTCCCCCCTTCCCTCCTTCTGGATGACCAAGGCAGCAACTGAACAGCACTGGCCTCTCTTCACAGCAGCCGGCATTACCGTTTCAGCTCTTTGGATCTGGCTCTTCTTCAAAACAGCAGGGTACACTGCCTCGGGGAGGAGGGTGTGGTGAGGGGGGGCCACCCCGACAACACCGAGTCAGCCACCCGCAGTATCGTTTGTTCCTTATGCAAGGCATGGATACATACGAGTAGTGATGGGAACACAAAGCAGCTGCCAAAACTACATATGATTACTTTGGTTCAATACAATGGGCTTTTCACCGAATCTGCTTACCATATGTTACATAGTGTTTTCAAAGCAAGTTTCGAGGTTTTACCAAACGGAGTTGTTTATGAGAAGAATAGCGCCAGCAGCAACACTTCTTTCGTTTCTTGTTCTGTTCCCATCCGAGGCTCATGCCTATCTTGATCCAGGGACCGGGAGCTTCATCCTGCAAATGGTGATAGGTGCTGTTTTGGGCGGCATTGTAACGATAGGTCTGTTCTGGAAGAGAATATCTTCTGCATTCAAGAATTTCTTTAATAAACGCGGCAAGGGCAATGAGCCAACAGCCTGACAACACCAGCATTTCGCCAGCATCTTTCAGAGATCCCAGCGGTTTCGTTTTTACTCGCCTTGGCAAGCTTTATCGGCAGATAAACCTTCGCTTCAAGGAAGACTACGACAAGCTGCTTTCGTCCGGCTTGTACCGAGCATTGGCGGACGATAGACTGCTTCTCCCCCACGACGAAGTAGATGTGCAGCCGATGATATCGGATGGCTGTTACAAGGTTATTGAGCCGGAACGAATACTGATGATTTCCTATCCTTATGAATGGTGTTTTTCGCAGTTGAAGGATGCTGCTCTAGCAACACTCAGAATTCAGCAGAAAGCCCTTGAACACGGCATGTCTCTTAAGGACGCCAGTGCATACAATATCCAGTTTCATAAAGGAAAACCTGTACTTATAGATACTCTTTCATTTGAAACACTGAAGCCAGGAAAGCCCTGGGTTGCGTACAGGCAGTTCTGCCAGCATTTTTTGGCTCCACTTGCTCTGATGGCGAAAAAGGACATCAGGCTGGGCACTCTGCTTCGTAACTACATAGATGGGCTTCCGCTGGATCTCGCGAGCAGACTGCTTCCATCAATAACTCGCTTCTCATTCTCTCTGGCTGCTCACATTCATCTGCACGCAACCACTCAACTTCATTTCGCCGATAAGTCCAAATCTCATGAACCACGCAGTTTCTCGCACAATGCAATGATAGGAATCATCAGAAGCCTTGAAAGAGCTGTCAGCAAGCTATCCTGGGAACCCAAAGGAACAGAGTGGGGAGATTACTATGACAACACAAACTACGATGATTCTGCTTTCACAAGGAAAAAGGAAACTGTAGCCGACCTAATCCGGAAAGCTAACCCATCTCTCGTTTGGGATCTCGGTGCCAATACAGGCGTGTTCAGCAGCCTCAGTGCCGAGATGGGCATACCCACCATTGCCTTTGACATTGATCCAGCAGCGGTAGAAAAAGCTTACCGCAGTTGCAGGAGAGGGCAGGAATCCAATATTCTTCCCCTTCTGATGGATTTAACAAACCCAAGCCCTGCGTTGGGTTGGGCAAATGAAGAACGAATGTCCATTCTACAGCGAGGGCCTGCAGGTACAGTTCTGGCTATTGCTCTCATTCACCACCTTGCTATATCAAACAATCTTCCAATGGAGAAGATAGCTGCATTCCTATCCGATGTGGGTCCCAGTCTGATTATCGAGTTCGTTCCCAAAACCGACTCTCAAGTTGAAAAACTGCTTGCAACAAGAGAGGATGTGTTTACGGATTACACGGAAGAGGGCTTTCTGAAGGCCTTCTCCACGTGTTTTCACATTCTCAAGACGGTCCCGGTGCCGCAATCCGGAAGAAGCATATACCTCATGGGTTCAAAACGGTGAATATGCGCAAGGCAATCCTATCCCACCCGGTAATGGTAGCCATCATACCGATTCTTTTCCTGTACGCTCACAACATCAGATACTACAGGATCAACCCCGTTGACATGCTTTTCCCTGGGATCGCATCACTTGCTTTTCTGTCTGTTTCGTATCTTATTCTTAGATTATTTGTCAAGTCAAATGAAACCCTCGCCATGCTGCTATCCTCGATTATGTTCTTCCTGCTTACTTCAGGGCAGATATCCACCTACATCCTCACATATGTATCCTGGTATCGTAACAGGTATTTCCTTGCGTTCATCGCAACATGCTTTTTCGTATTTCTCCGCTATGTGTCGAAGCATGAGCGGTTTGTTTACATGTGCAATACTTTTATTTTTGTTGTTTCGTCATATCTTCTGCTAGTGAATGCTGCGCATGCAATTATACACTCCAGAAGTACTGACACGCTAACTGAAACACCCACAGGGCAAGGTAATGAATTCTATCCAAACATATACCACATCATTCCTGACGCTTATGGCCGCCATGATGTTCTGCTTGAACATTATGATTACGATAACACATGGTTTCTGGATTCTCTTCGTACCATGGGATTTTTTGTCGCTGACTCAGCTCTGGCGAATTACGGAACTACTATCTGGTCTCTTGGCTCAACTCTGAACATGTGTTACCTGGACAGTATTGCCGATGCTGTTGGAAGAGATTCAAAGGACATTGGCCCTCTTGTAGCTTTTCTGAACTACAATAGAGTAACGAGTTTTCTAACCTCAAGGGGGTACAACACAATTTGCATTGAATCCGGATACACTGCCACTGAGTTTCGCCATTTCGACCTGTATGCTGGAGCTGGTTGGCTAACCAGCGAGTTCATACTCACTCTTTACCACGCATCTATTCTCAACATCTTCTACGAAAACTATATGAAAAATTTTGCTTACACAACTCACCGTAACCGTATTGACTTCGCATTCCAAAATCTCCCAAGTATCGGATCAAGTGAGTATTCGCCCTTTTATGTGTTTGCACACATCATGTCACCGCATCCGCCTTTCGTGTATGATGCGGACGGTGGGCATGTTGAGATATCCGGCTCCCCTCACCTCAGTGACTATGGTGCAGAAAGTCGTTACGAATATGTTGATGCATACATCGGCCAGCTTCGGTTCACTGAGAATGCCCTATTATCGGTGATACGCGAAGTGATGGATGCAACTCATCCGCCCGTGATCGTTCTTCACTCGGACCATGGACCGTCAAGCTATTTCAGCGAGAATAACCAGCTATCGCCCGTTTATGTTCAGGAACACTACCCGATATTGCTTGCTGTGTACATACCGGACTCACAGTATTCGCATTTCTATCCGTCAATGTCATTGGTCAATCTATTTACAGTTATATACAACGATTTATTCAATGCATCTTTTAGCATTCTGCCGGATGAGTGCTATAGCATCCATCCAGGTTCTCCTTATAAGTTTCTTTTAGTCAGCAATACGCCGTAGGAGCCCGATGTGTTCCCCTATGCATTAAGTGCCGCTGCCAATAATGAATAGCACTGAGTGTAAATACGCAAAGTACGCGTATCGTCGCATGGCTTCTTTAATCCCTTTCAGGCTTCGCTACTTCAATAGCAGTGTTTATCGTCAGACCTGCAAACAGCTTCAATCCTCCCAGTATTGGTCGGTTGACCGGCATGTCTCGTATCAGATCAAGTTGCTGAGAGAACTGGTTGAATATTCATATCATCATGTACCATACTATACTAATATATTTACCAAATACGATATTAATAGTAATAGTATTACCACACTCAACAGACTCAGTACGCTTCCATTCATAGACAAGGAATTGGTCAGGAACAACACTAAGTCACTAACATCTACTGCGTACTCCACACGAAGTCACAAGGAAGAATCGACTGGTGGTACTGAGGGAACTCCACTCTACTTTTTGAGTTTGCGTGGATATACGGATCAGAGGGAAGCTGCCTTTTGGCATACTATGCTGGGGCGTGTGGGTTTCACTTGCACAGACTGGATGATTGAGTTGAGAAACACTGCTCTACCCCCCGGTGTGTTGTTTGATTACAACCCAATGCGAAGAAAGCTTGTGTTGGATCCTTTCAAGATGAATCCAGATAACATAGGAGAGTATGTCGCTGCAGTAAAAGCTTCAAAGGCGAGAATTCTTCACACATACCCTTCTGCCGTATGTCTGTTTCTAAACTTTGCTTCATGCAAATGTATTGATGTCAAAGGAATTGTCGATCTTGTGTTTGCGACTTCCGAGAATGTTTACCCAGGGCAAAGGGAGTATGTAGAGAATCTGTTGGATGCAAGGTTCTTTTCATTCTACGGACATAGCGAGAAACTTGTAATGGCTGGTGAGTGCGAGTACTCGTCTGATTACCATGTTCAGACCGAGTATGGTATTCTTGAACTAATAGATGAGCATGGAGAGCAGATACTGGAACCTGGAGTCCGTGGCGAAATTGTTGCAACTGGCTTCAACAATCCGCTTATGCCTTTGATACGCTATCGTACTGGTGATTACGCAGAATGGGCTCTCCCGGGACCATGTGATTGCGGAAGGCACTATCCCCGCATCACCAATGTTGCAGGCCGATGGTTACAGGAAATGGTATACGGACGTTCTGGTACACAGATTTCCATTACAAGCCTGAACTTGCATTCCGATGTCTTGCGCAATGTACATAAATACCAGTTTGTTCAGAACGAACCAGGCGTACTGATCCTGAACATTGTTCCAACTCGGTCGTATACTACCGTTGATGAGGTTCGAGTTAAATCTTCTCTTCAGCTTAAGTTAGGTAACGAAGCAAATCTATTGATCTATACTGTTGATGACACACAACTTACAAATAGGGGGAAACACAAAATGCTGATCCAGAACATTCGTCCTATTATTGCTTCTAATATGTAGTTTTTGGTTGTTAACGTGCCTCTTATTTTATCTATCTGCTCTTTTTAGTCTCATAGCTACTGCTATCGTAAAATACGCATTCATAAGAAAATATGTTGATGTTATAACTGCTGCGGCCGCAATCCCGCCATACTTTGTTGTGAATAGCATGCTAAGTACAATACTGGACATAACTAACGCTATCCCTCCCGTAGCAAATATTTTATACTCTCCCAGCGAAAACAATGCACTCACATAGGGAGATAGAAGTGTTGCAAGTCCCGTACCTACCAGCAAGATACTCAATGGAGCAACAGCATCAGCATACTTAGTCCCAATGATTGGGACTATTAATGGCTTTAATAGTGGTACTATAAGCAATATTGTTATTGCAATTACTGTTGTTATCGGCAATACTTTCTTGATTTCTTCTTTAATCTTGCTATGATTTGCTATTGATGATAGCTGTGGCATTAATACAGTTCTTACCGAATTTGTTACAATCATTGTCATCATGTAAATCTTCATTGCTAGCGTAAACACGCCTATCTCTTCTAAAGGACGATAACTTGTAATAACAATCATATGTATATGCCCATTAAGCCATAGCATAATAGAGTATACTAGCAACCATTGGGCATTGTGTTTTCTTAGCGATACCAGCATTCCTGATACTACACTATGTACTTTAAATGATTGTATCCTTATGTTCATAGTCTTTCTCAGCGCAATAATAGATACAACAGCTGGCACAGACACGTGTGCGATACATACTGGAATCATAGATCTGCCATTTAGTAGATATATATAGCTTGTTACAACTAGTAAAAAGAGAGTAGAACTAATCACATTGTACTTTGCATCGCTCCGAAATCTCTTTGCAGACTGATACAATGATGACCTGAATGCGAATAGTACATGTCCGATTACGCCAAACGCCGCTATACGTACATACTCTATGCTATCCGGTTTGTTCAGTATTACAGAGGCTATATATCGAGCATATGCATATATTAATATTGCAATTATAGCGGCATATGTTGACTGATACAGCAATGAGCTTTTTATCACTCTCTCTGAGTTTTCTATCCCGTTTCTTGATACAGACCTAATCATCATCCAGTTTGCTCCAGTAGTGACTGCTCCAGTTGTAAACCCGATCACCATGTCTACAATCGCATACAGCGCAAAATCCTCAGGCATGAAGCTTCGAACCATAAGCAGCATTGTTATAAAGGAAACTGCTCGTGACAATGCTGTACCAGCAAAGACAACCGCAATTTTCCTTACTATGTGACTATTCAACACGTGGACTCCAAGCAAACGAATACAATGATAGTTTGATATATTTCTCTATTACACTAATCAACCTATGCGTGTAAGATGAGGCGATACATGGTATTGAGCATTTATGTGCTTCTTTGCACTTCTATTCATAATTTACCAGTACTGCTAGCAGTTTGCCGGCATTGTACTCAGCCGTTGTGCTCCATGGGCGTTTGTCTCTTAGAAGCTGCATTGCCAAGTCTTGATCAGCAATTGGCGAGGGAAGTCTGTCTCGTATCTCGTCACGTAACGCTTTTTGATACTTGATTCGAAACAGTCCTCTTCTTTGTTTTGGTTTCAGCAGATTCTTCATGCCGTATAGCGAAGTCATAGCAATACTACGGATGTCTCTGTCCCAAGCAGGGGGATACCCTCGATCAGTTCGAATGTGTAGCAGATCAGGAGATAGCTCACTAATCAAATCGTAATATGTTCTTCTTGAGTCTAGCGTGTTACGAACAGATTGCTTCCAGTCTTTCATGCAGGCAACACTGCGGCCACTTCTAAGTGTTGCTTCAATAACATTTCTATCAAGAAACGGAAGAACTACGGTAATGTCTTTACTGATTGCCTTTGCTGTTACGGTGTAGATACCTGGATAAGCAACTCTGATAAGCCATTGAGCCAGGCGCTCGTGAAAAGGTAAAGAGTGCAGATAGGCGAAATTCTGCATTGCTTGTTTTTCGCATGAAGCATACGGAAGATCTGGAGAAAACAAACCAGAAAGGACTGAAGACATCCGAAACCTTTCTGGAGCCAGAAGTGCTAGTGCATGAGCTGTTATGTACTCGCTTGGAATCAGCGGAGGCCTAAATATCTCACCCTCGCCCCAGATAAGAAGGTCAAACTCATTACCGAGCCTTCGAAGGGCTTCAAACACTGGTGCGCGAGAAACGCTCAGCCTTCCTTTTGTTCTTTGAGCAAAGAGAACAAGCGCAGAACGAAGGTCATCAATGCTCAACGCTTCCGTATCTATGACTACGTGTCTCATGCCATGTTCATCGCAAAGTTTTCTCGCAATAGCAGTTTCTACGGTTGGGTTAGGTGTAGCCCAAGTTACTCCCGTTAGTTTTCTATTACATTTTTTTGCAGCAGCTAAAAGCAGTCTGGAATCATATCCTGCAGACAGAAGAAGGGCGGGATGCACGGATTGCTTCAAGGATTGATACACAGATGATACCATAGATTCACTAATTGTCTCATCAGTATCTGAGCATTTCGTTTGTAATAGATAGTCATCCAATGGAACATTGAACAGAGCAATCTCTGCAATCTGATTCATAGGATAACTATCACCTTTACTTAACATATTCTTTTCTGCATATGTTGTGACACATTATTGTTCTTTGTATTCACAGCAATGTACTCATATACATCGACACAGTAAGCTGCCCAAGCTTCAACAGAGTAACTTTCCAGAATGTGCTTACGCCCAACTATTCTCGCTGAGGTCTCCCATTTGCTCCAATTCCTCATCACCTCTAGAATTGCATCAGTGAATGCGTCTGGTTCTGGTCGCACAGCAAGAACCCCATCGTCTTCAGAGAACAAGGAATTTAACGCCCCAGTGTTAACACCAACAATGGGCTTACCCATTGCAAGACTTTCGTAGACTGAGTTGTTGATCGATTCACCACACCACGGCTCATAAGAGGAAACAACTAAGTCAGCTGTAGCGTAGAATCGCTCCACATCATGCCTTATTCCGGTAAAAACGGATGTAGTGCCTCGATATGAGTTAAGTTTGCTCTCTACGTAGCCGCGTTTCGGCCCATCACCCACATAGATAAAGTAGATTTGTTTTGGGGATCGATTGGACAGAGAGTATTGCGCTTCTATAACTAAATCAAAATCAACAGCATCACGAAAGTTGCGTACATGAAGAACCACAAATGCCTCTTCTGGAATGCCAAGCTCATGACGCAAACTATCCGTGCGATCCGGTGAGAAGTGTTCAGTATCTATTCCGTTATGCAGGCAAAGCAGCTTTCTGGGATTTGCGATTTTCAGGTCAAGCATCTGGTTATAAATCAATGATGAATTTGCGATATGAGCCGACACAGCATAACGATCAATGATTCGATACCATAACGATCCTAAGCGCGCTTTTGCATAGTTTGGCCTTGCGGGACCTCCCCGCCAATGGACAACAAGAGGTATGCGTCTGATAGCAAACAACTTCAGCAAAGAGACAGACCACGGATGCAGCGAGCCAAAGTGAGTGTGAGCCAAACTTATATTGTTATCGCGAATAATCCTGTTTAACGCAATAATATAGGAAAGCCGCATTGGATACTGACAGTTTGGTAGAATGATCGGTTTCATTCCTACTGCCTCGAAGTCCTTAAGCCACCACTTTCTTGCAGGAAGAAGAATGTAAGAATTGTGCCCCCTGGAAATCAATTCCTTCGTAACCTGCATCATGCTTGCCCCGAAACAGCCTATCTGTTCCGCCGAAAAATCGGCCATCTGCAGCACATTCATACAGGGCTTTCCAAAACATCTGAGTAAAATGCTTTTGTGAGTTCTGCGCTGAGTTCTATGCTGAACTTTCGTTTTGTCTCTTCACTGCAACTGCTGCGTTTCCCTGTCTGAAACAACGTGTAAAGCGCCTCTTGGATACACGCCGACGAAGGCTTGACTACATGTATTGAGCACTTGTTTTCCATCAACTCGGCTACATCACCAACTGGTACCGATACAATCGGTAGATTGCATAGACATGCTTCCTTGACAACAGTGGGTGAAGCCTCTGAATATGATGTCAGTACCATTACGTCAACCGCATTCATGAGCAGTGCAACCTGACTTCGCGTATACCCTTTAAGCAGAACTTCTTCAAAGATGCAACCCCGCTCTTTTAACAACTGCAGAGATGCTCTGAACAGAGAGTAGTTTTTCTCTGGCCGATCAGGGTCAGATGGAAAAAGAACCCTTCGGACACTAGGGTCCAAACCGAGTAACAGACATGCCTCACTTCTGTCCATCGGGCGAAAGACTTCAGTGTCGACTCCAATAGGAATGACTCTTGAGAGTTTCGCACTGACGAAAGCCAAATCGGCTCTGTTCACGACAATAGTTCCGTTGGAGAGTCGGGAAGCAAGCTTGGCAAGGAGTGCATCTCGTTTTGTCTTAACCCAATCATGTACGGCACGAGTGTTTTTTAGATTTACAGGGTAGTACTTGTAGCCAAACTCGCCGTGAACATGAAATATCACGGGAATTCTTGCTGCAAGCAAAGATACCATTGCAGAGTGTGCGTATTGCGCATGAATCAGGCTATATGGCCCATTTTCCATAATCCACTTCTTCAGCTTATTGACTGAGTATAGATACTCCATGCCTGACTTTGATGCATCAATAGCGAACACATCATGTAATCCTCCCTGACGGCGAAGAGCCTCAACTAACTCAACAACAAAAGAACCCTTTGTGGGATTCTTATCAGTCGGCCACATGTTTGTGACATGGAGTATCTTAAGCTGCAATGAGTCCATATGACTATTCACCGCTGCGAGCAATGCTGTCTGCGACAGAACCATCACTCCCCAGGAATGAATCCGCATATGCCACAATTTCTCCAATACTCCTTCGGCAGGATGATGCAGGCAGTAGGTGGCTTCTGCAATCCATCAGTTCATAGTAGAGTTTTTCCAGGTTCCAACAGTACTGAGCTCTTGAGAACACCTGCGAGCGCTGCAGTGAGCATTGTACATAATCCGAGTAAAGGCCATCGTTCGAGAAAAGCATGGATATCTGCTCAGCAAGATGTCTTGCATCTCCACATCGAAACAGTATTCCATATTCCCCATCTTCGGTAATCTCCCTGAAAGAAGGAATGTCTGAAGCGATAACTGGAAGTCCTGCAGCCATTGCCTCGATGATGGCGATACCGAAAGATTCTGCATAACTTGATAGTATGAATGCGTCGTATTCCGAAAGAAGGGAACCTATCTCCTTAACACTGCCTAAAAAACGAACTTGGGACTCGAGTCCATGCTTAACGACAAGTGCCTTCACTGGGTCAACATAGCATGTGCTACCACCACCGACAAAATCAACTGTTATATGCTTTCCCATATCATTCAATACTTTACATGCTTCCACGACTGTTAGCTGATCCTTAGACCAGTCGAACCTGCTTACGGAAACAATTCTCATGGGATCATTGCATAATCCGGTTATCCGCTTTGACAAAGTATTACTATGGCAATTATATATGTAGTAGTATCTTTTTGCGACATATCCTGCTTTTACCAGATCAATAAGGAAAGACCGGCTGACGGCAATAACTGCGTCAAATGCAGCCAGTATCATCATATGCACATATCCATGCAGTCCACCTTCATAACCATGGATACTACAAAGCAGTTTTACCTTTATTCCTCGTGTTGCTACAAATACGTGAAATGCATCCACGACTCCATTGCAGTGGACAATATCGATTTTATGTCTTTTGATGAACCTTCTGATCCTGAAACAGGTAGATAGCGAAAATGAGCCCTTGCGCCCCGTAACTGAGCTGTATTCAGCGAGTTCTCTTCCAGTATCACCGAGCACTCCGCATTCTCTTAAAAGACATAATGAAGGAATAATCCTTCGTCGGTCCAGACCTTCCAGGGCGGAAAGCAGTAGTTTTTCTTTGCCTCCCACGTCCATTGAATCGTCTGTAAACAGCACATTCAGTGTTTTATGATTCATAGAATATTCTCGACAAACGGTCTGAGCGCGCTGTATCTTGAATCCCACGATGCGGTTCTTTCTGCTTCTCTTGCGCGATTGCGCTTGATATCTGCTTGCTCGGTAAGCGCACGAAACAATGCGTCTTTAACTGATTGATAGTCAAGATCGTAGACAAATTCGTACAGAGGATCATTTCTGAAACTCGTCAAACCCTGAACTATCGTTGGAACACCGCATCCCAGATACTCATACAGTTTCAAGGGACTTACACTATCCGAAACTGGTCCTGGAGAAAACACGGAGAGAGCCACTGATGAGTTGCTCACATATGCATTGATTTGGTCATGTTTCTTGTATCCCAGCCAGTGAACGGCTGGATGATTCAAGAGAATGGCAAAATCGTTCTGTGTATCTGGCTCATGGTTTCCCACCAGCAGAAGTACACCTCTTTGCTGATGCAACTCTTGGGCAATTTCAAGCATCCGCCTGTAGTCAAGATGTTTGAACAACGTGCCGATGTGGATTGCAACTGGGCCTTGAGTAACAGGAAAGTCACAAGGTTTCGGCAGAATTCCCATTCTGAACTGATCCGAGCAATAACCATTGGGAACAAGAGCATTCTGCGATGTAAACCTTCCATACTTCTCAACAAGCTTTTCTGAGGTGAAAACCACTAGATCGGCTCGTTTTAGCAGTTCAGAAACGCAGTGCATGAACTTGCCGCCAAAATACCCTTCCGCAGGTGTATCATCAACCATGTCAAACACGAGGGTTTTATGGGATAGGTGAGGTAGTGCGCTTATCCACCGTGGATCATATATCCAAAGACAATGTGTCGAGCAAAGTTTGTGTTTTCGGAGGACAGTATCTACTATTCGCGCCCATCGCCAATGGTTAATCTGTGAACAAACCGATGAATGCCTAAGTGGTAGTGCAACAGGAGGCGAAACAACAAGCATCCTTTCACTTACGGAAAAGGATCTGTATCCAAAAACCGGGCTGACAAAGTCGCTCCGTTTTCGGAGTTTCATCCCAAACGAAAGGGAAGGCTCAACGAAGACTACATTGTGTCCTTCTTTTTCCGCAAAACGGAGCATGAACTGCTGTCTTCTGGACTGCAAACCGTGCCACCGACCACCGACACATACGATTACGGACACTTCATCCCCATATCTCAGATATCAACACAAAGACAAACACCAGTCTATCTGCACTTCATTCTGGCATGAGGCTTTAACGACAAGCAGCGTTCCAGAAGAATAATCATCATATTCCTTGGAATAGCATGACTTGCTGCGATCAACACTCTCACTTGCTTGTAGTGACAGAAGTTTTGACCGGTCGGATCTGTTCACGAGACGAAATGTTCTTTCCCCTCGTTCTATAACTTCCCATTGATCGGACACAAGGAGTTGAGATACTGCCACACCTTCTCTGCTATCGTAACTGTCTCGTATGGTTAACCTTTCCGGCTCCAACTCAATCTTCCTTTCAATACGGTATTGCTCTGTCTCGATTGCTCCAAGGGCAAATACATCAGCATCGCTCATTGTGTGGATTTCGATAGAGCGAGTAACTTCTGCGTATGACTTCAGATCAAACGGGCCATCGTTCCGATAAGTAAAGTAATGCTCCGCATTAAGCATGTATGGGATTCCATGAGATTCACGCCTTCTGTATCGAATTCTCTCTTCCAGGTTTTCGTTGTAGTTCAAAGTCCCGGGGTCTACCAGTACTGGCAAACCCCTGTAAGACATGCAGAACTGCAGAAGATCCTCATGGTTATGGCCACCGAGCCCCCCCTGGCCTACTGGCATCACTGACAGAACGCAGTGGAAGTTACTGTTCCGAAGCACAGCAATTCCAGCATCATAGAATACATCCCGTTTGCTCCTAATGACCGAATCACTGCCAGGAAAGCAGGTAAGCATCAGCCGCTGCACATAACTGTAGCCCATCCCTGCAGGGCTTAACCATAGTCTGGAATCGTTATCTCCAATTGCGTGTACATGTCCTCCTTCATCAGCAAAGCTCAATGCAAAGTGAAACATCTTCCTGAGTCTGGAGAAGTATTCCTTGGATAGAGCGACTCCCATCTGATTTGCAATGTATGCAGCATGCGCAAGTATATCCATAACAAAGTAGTGATATCTTGTTGATCCTTCAAAATCTACTCCATCTTCATACACCTGCTCCATAATACAGTATTCTAAACCGCCAACCGCTATTTCCTTCCATTCCTTTGACCGATAAAAACTTGGAAACGCAATCGAGAGCAGCAGTAGAAACGCAAAGTTCGCTGTAGTATGGTTAGTCGTAAGGCCGGATTTCTTGATCTCAAGTCTTTCACACACGAGTTCACCTTTTTGAAGAAGAATCCGTGCCAGCTTTGACAAGAATACTGCATCTCGCCGAAGTTCAGAGTAATAGATTGACATTGTTATCAATAGATTTGTGCCTCTTATGGAGATTTCCATCGGTGACACCCAATGCACGCCGATTCCCACCGGGTTCTGTTTAAACCATTTACTTGTTATCTGCTTAAACTGACGGTAATCATCTTCCATTGTCTCTGAGGAAGAAGTAACAGCAGTTTGCAGAACGTCTGACAACTCACCGTATGTCCAGATTCGCTTTGGGTCATAACCCTTGAAAGATCTCATTCTGATAAACGACGATGGAATGCCTCTGTGAGTCCTGATGCTTTTTTCATCTTTTGTGTTGAGGGGTGAAATGTTCCCTTTAGTGGCTTTGCATCGAGAGGTGCATGTGATCTTAACTGATTGGGTTGGTAGAGGTTGAAATCTCTGTTGCATTTTGGTAATGCGGCTGGCTTTTGCTCTGATATGAAAGACCATAAGAGTATTAAACAAATCCGCAATAGCACGATGAAAACGCCTCTTAGCTCTCTCAATGGAAGCATCGCTAAAGTGAGATGAACTTGAACTATTTGCCTTCATTCATTTCCTCATTTATTTGCTTTCTAACGCATCTGTATGCCAAAGCGAGGCTTCCTGAAAGCAAACCAGCAACAAGAAAAAAGTATGGGGTTGTATATCCATTTCCGCTTGCTCCGAAAAGAACCAAGATATACATCATTGCGAGCGTTGAATAGCGTATCAGTAGCATCATCGATTTTGGAACATAACCATGCAAACGATTTATTGATAATGTGAACCCCAGACCCATTGTTAACGGTATGATGGCGAACAGCATGAAGTACAGCACACCCGTAAACCCAAATATGCCTAGAATTGACATGTAAGCGCCATGCCCTCCACTGACAATGATTCCATGGGCAACATCGGCCTGGTATGGGGTGATACCCTTACCGATAATCGGATTAACGATGAATGCCTCGTAAAGTTGCTTGTACCCCTCCACTCTATGGGTCTGCTCTTCGATAGGGGATTGAAGTCGTAGAATCCTCTCAAACTGGGATTGCGCAAGCGACCTCTCACTTCCGAAATCCAGACTTGACATAGCGTAGTACACTATCGCAATTGGCACTATTAATCGTATTATATGTTTCATACCTTTGCGTATACTGCCCACTAATACCATTATTGTAGCGCCAATGAACGCAGACCTTCCTCCTCCCAGAATAAGAAAAATGCCTCCAATCACCAGCCCCACTCGTGCAAAGGTGCGATACCGTTTTGAATCGAGTAGAACAAATGAAGGAGCAATGAGAAACCCTGATATCTCATCCATTCCCCCAATACGGATGGATAGTGATGCAATTGACGCTATGTTTCCGGTATAGCTCATGTATCTCAAGTTTCCTAGGAAAAATGGCATATCCAATGGTGTAAAATATGCTATTAGCCTTAATATACCAATTGTAAGAGCAATTGATGCAATAATGCTTAGTAGTTTATTCTCTTCGTACAGGCGATACAGCACCACTGATTGTGTCATAAAAAACAATACAACGCATACTACAGCATCATAATACGTTCTTAGGCCGTATGCTGCTCCAACTCCACCCATCAGAGTCATTGTACCAACGGGGTTTCTTACATAGCTAAAAAACAGCGCTACCAATAAGAATGTGACTCCGTTGTAAGTGGCTTTCTGCACTTTCGACTCTATTCGGTGCACTAAGATACGCTTGTGTAGAAACATATTGATAGCTATGAGTGGCAAGGCAATAGACAGCAGGGATAGATCGGCACTATAGTAAGATCTGTACAAGCCGAGTGGAAACAAAGCACCAGCAGCTAGAACGAGATAAGTGTATTTTAACGGCAATGTTACATAAAGCAGTGCGACCAACAAAGCAATTGCTGTAATTCCTACACCAGGTACGGCAATTGTAAGAACGACTGCGGTCGAAGTGACAAGTGCAAGGAATACTTTGTTGCTTTTTTCCTGTGGTATCAACATCTACGACATCCAATATAAGTGCATACTACCTTTATGTGATAACTCATTATCATAATGTAATCAGGCTAAGTATTTATATATCTTTCCTCCAAATGATTCCAAGATCTGGATGGGTAAAGCTCTCATTACCTGCCTGAGAAAGCATATCGAGTTTGGTCTGTTCGTATCTGGAAGAACTCCTCTACTTGAAATCCGAAGAATAGGGAAGGGACTGGCGCCAAGGCTTGCTTTGTAATTGTGTAGCCCTTCTTCATCAGTTCGACCCAAATCAATAGCTTTAAGGTCATTATCAATTGCAATATCATGCAATATATAGAATAAATAGTGATTAGGTCTTAGTTCAAGATACTTCGGGTTAGAGGCACCATATTTGTAATACAATGTTTGGGTATCTGCAAGCAATAGGAAAGCTCCAACATCATGCCCGTTGTCGTTCATGCAGATAGTTATTCTAGCGTGTTTCATTGTCTTCATGATTATGCGGAAGAACTTCTTAGGTTGAACCGGCAAGCCATGCTTTTTCCGTGTCAGGGTGTGCAGTCTATAAAACCTGTCAACTCCAGAAAGGCCGACAGTCTCGGCAGTTAACCCATTGCTTAAGCTATGTTTCGTGTATCTTCTTGTTGTCTTGCTGAGCATCCTCATCCTTGTATCGGGATTTGACGCTTTCATTCTGTAAGAAGACACAGCAGTTCTCTTGCTTTCATTAACCAGCACTCTAGCTTCAAAGTTTGCTCCTGACAGGAGATGAGTCAGCCAAGAAACGAGATTGGGAATCACAGTCGGGCTTGTTACTTCAAAGTACCAGTCGGAGAACGGAAGAAATGAATAGGTTCTCTTAACAGGAGTCTGCAATCCATACAAGCCAATATCCTCGTTAGGGTTCCGAAGATGATAAGTTTCAACAATTGCGTCGTACCATAATCGCGATCCAAAGAGACTTGAATAGCGGCAGCCGTCAGGAAGTGATTTCATTTACAACCCGCATATAGGTTTCTGCCCCATGCTGCCATCTGTTAGCTATGTTGAAATCCTGTATCCCTCTCAGTATTCTGCTTCTCATTGTTTTGGAAATCGTTATCTCACTCATCGCACGTTTCAGGTCTGTTTGACTTTCAGGCTGAAAAAAAGCAGCCTGATCCTCACGAAAATGCAGGCTAATGTTGTCCAATTTCGACACAACACTGGGTATACCCAGAGAAGTGTACTCAAGCAATTTCACTGGCAACATAGCAGAATTTGTTGCTTCTGTTCTTCTTGAAGGAATCACACCGGCATGGCAATCGCTCAGCAAACCCGGCAACTCTTCAACTGGTACGATCGGGAGCACTTCAACCCTATTATTAAGACTATATGCGTGAATCATGTTAACTATGGATTCCTTTTCATCACCATCTCCAATTAGTCTGAATACAATGTGTTCAGGAAGATTCCGTAAGGCTTCAATAACCCTATCAACTCCCAACCTCCAAGCAATAGTACCGTGGTAAACAAACCTGAATGGGCCACCGATCCAAGAGTGGTCACTCCATCTGAACAGATCTTCATCAGCAAGATTCATTATGACGATCGGATCTTTGTTGTAATGCAAACGAGTCAATACTTGTTTCTGCCCTCGGTCTGCGCAAACAAGTTTGGTTGCCTTAGAAATGCTCCACTTTTCTTCATACGCAATAACCTGTCCTGCAAAACAGTTGCTTTTAAATTTTGTCATGAAATTCACGCTCATTAGATCGTGCATATCTAGTATAATGGGCACTTTTGGTGACAATGATCTTGCAATACCAATAATGAAATTGGGCATGTTATGAACATGCACGAAGTTGTAGCTTCTTTTTTTGTGAAGATGTGTGGCAAGCTTTTTTGCTGCAAGGTAGAAGTGCATATATGTCTTTATGTACTGGAGTACGCTACTGCCCTGATACTTAGATGTTACTCTGTAAACTCGAAGTCCCTCCCCTTCTTCAAACAATGGAAGTTTGCTCTCCTTGTAGCAGATAACATCGGTTTGCCAGCCCAATCTTCTCAACATCTTTACATACGACTTAACTCGTGCGTCGTTTGTTAAATGCGCTGCTACTATATGAAGGGAGTTTCTCATATCTTCATTTCATCGATTCTCTGACACAGGCACTGCGGAGTTGTGATTCTAGCAGAGATTTTCTCAATGCAGAACTGAATGAAGCCACGATAATGCGTGAGAATTCTTGGTGTAACATAGTCAGGGTGAACAATTATGTTGATAAGAGATTTGCGTTTTGCAAGCTCTGTCGCCTGAGTTTTCCAAATGCTTATATCGTCTCTCCTAAGCTCGTGGAAGAGAGTGAAGTCTTGAAAAAGGGTGACAGGTAGCTCCCATGTATCCCGGCTTAGCCTATAGGGATAATGCTTCCTACAACCACCTGGCTGAGGTTGAAAAGGATCCCAGGCCGGAAATGAAGAGTCCCATAGGAACGGTAGATCCTTCATCCAAGATTCATTTCTATGAAGAGAAGGCGACCTGAAACCTGTTAGGCCATATTTTCGCGAAAGCTCTGCTATTTCTTCCATTCTACCGAAGAATATCTTCCTGCTGCTGAAAAGCTTTCCATCATGGTACAATCCGTGAGCCCCGCACTCGCATCCCTCATCAAGAAGCATTCTGATGTGGTGTTCTGGTGAACGGTACTTCTTAAGCACAAAGTTCCAAGTCGAAGGAACCCCATACTCCCTTTCTATCTTTCTCAAGGGTTCGATCAGATCAAGCCCTTCTTCAGATTCTATGTCGTGAGTAAGCAGAACTGAGCATTCAGAGCTTCCGTGTGGATTTGCTCCTTCATCCAACCCTTCAAGATATGGCTCATCTAGCCTGGAAAAGATTCTCTTAGCACGGAACTGTCTGAGCTTCACCTGGAGCTTCCGTGGTAGAACTGGCTTCAATCCGTAAAAAAGACTAAACAGCCTTGAATTCAATAGCCTCTCCCATTTCCATTTTCTTCATTGTACACATGCAAATATACCCATACTCTGAGGTTTCCATAACATGTGGCATCACAAAGTGGGAGACTCTCATCTCAAAACCATGTCACTTGTATATGGTTCTGAATGGAAAAGAATGTGTTCCGAATATGAGCTGTCGCTTGTCAATTGCTATGCTGAATCCCCATTCTCCGAGTTGCGTTTCACTGGATGCGGGTTGTTTCGGGTGATGTGGCCGCCATGATTTGCTGCGGAGTTCAGCGGCTGAGTCCGTCCAGAGTGGATCCGCTCATTGTCATGGGAACCGGGATGGAATGTTGTAAGGTGTTTGTGGGTATTTTTGATGAAAGTGTTTCATTTCCTGCGGGGTGAGTTGTTGGTGGGCGGTTGCGCGTCGTGTCGGGCGGAGGGGATGTGAAGACAATGCGTTCTTTTGTGGGGTTTGGTCTCATCGGTCTGGTGGCGTCATCTGCTGGCGCGTCCAGCATTTGCTTCAGTTCGTTGTCAATTGACTTCACTGACATTGGCGATGCCGGGGCAAAGGCGACCTGGTCGGAAGAGTTCTTGAATGTCACGGGAACTGGATTGGGATGGGACGGTGAAGCGGCTTCGTCCGACGGCTGGATGCAAACCGTTCCGTTGGCTCTGGGGCTGTCATGGCGGGCACCCTATGCGGTTTCCGTGAGTGTCAGCATCCATGAGTTCCTGTTGGACGACGGTCAGAGCGTCACACCTTGTGTAGGCAGTGTCTATGCCCGGTATTCACCGGATTTGCATCACTGGTCAGCATGGCAGGCCCTTGAGGCCGGCGGGCCACAGGGCGGCGCTGAGGAACGGAACCCGGGATGCCACTTCCACGGAGAAATGCGCGTTCCCGTTTCTGAGAGGGAGCTGTATTCGAGCCTGCTGTCCGAATACAGCAGGCTTGATGTTCCTTGGAGAAGCGACGAGCACGCGGCCGTACACTGGATACTCGGGAGGGAACCTGACTTTTTCTCGAGACAGCTGCCGTTCATCGGTTATGTCCAGTTCAGATATGAGGCCGGTTTCCAGGGCGGGCAGCGCATCACATCATTCACGGCTGATGTTGTCTACACAATCGGCGGTGTACACATACCGCCGGAAGACATGGATGCTTATCGGGATTCAGGGCCGTGGTCGTTCATGTAGCAGTGCTCTGTTGCTGGATCTTCCGGAAACGCTTGGCGTAACCCTATGCTGAGCAGTGGACTTGAAGCTTGCGGGCTTGGTGTTTGATGCCTTGTTTTCCTTCGGTTGCTTCCGGTATGCATTACGGAAAAGCGGTTCCCACCGGATGGTTTTCCCGGTATTGTATTGCTAGTATTTGTTATCCACGCCTGTGGCCTCAGGAAGGTGAAGGGGGTGGGGCCCCCTGTGAACCTTGCCGCTCCACTTGTTGGCAGGGTGTGGTTGGGGCCGGTGGCATAGTCGCCCAGGGGTATGAGGTTTTTTACCAGGTGCACTTCACGTTCTGCTGTTCATTGCATTATTCTTTTTGGCTCATTCTTGCGGCGGGGGTTTGGTATCAATCTTCTGAAACACTTGAAGAATGCTGATGGCTATACTGAACTGAGGAATCAGGAGGTTAAGCTTGCTGTTGTCAAACTGGTGAATGGTTTTGTTAACGAGAACAGACAGGGCAGAGTAATTGGGTCATGCGCAAGGGCTTTCAGGGGAGGGAAGTGGGGGTTTGCCTCCAGCCCTTATTCAGATTCTGATAACCTTGGGTTGCTTGTGTTGAATGCCTGCCGAAATGCTTCTGAAGTTTCCTTTTGCTCGCCCGGTGAATTGGGTTGTCTGCCTGAATACCCCGGCAGCGTTGCTTTTTGTTCTGCTCCTGTTCTGACTGCTGAAGAAGCCCTTGATTTTCTTCCATTCATTGATTCCGAGATCTCAAGCCGTTTCAAGGGGATTACATCCAGAACGCTTCTGTTTTCCGGGGTTGGGGAAAGGGTGCAGTTCGCATCATCGGACAATGCAGTCAGGGAAACAAGCATTGACCGGGCGTCGTTGTTCATCTCATTCACTGTGGCAAAAGGAACTGAGAGCTTCAAACTCTTCAAGAAGTTTTATGCTCCCCAATTGATAGAAGCCTTCAGAACTGCTCCGGAGCTGCTGCTTACTGAGCTGGAAAAGCTTTATGAAGAACTTGTTCTGAAAAGCGAGGGGGTTATGGCTTCGCCGGGTGTTCATGATTGCATTCTGGGATCCGGGCTGACCGGAATCCTTGCCCATGAAGCCATCGGTCATACCGTTGAGTCTGACCTGGTAAGAGCCGGTTCAATTGCAGGAGATTACCTTGGTCAGCAGGTTGCCAGCTCACTGGTTACACTGGTTGACTGCGCTTCGGAATGCCTTGGAGAGCCCTGTCCTGTTCCTGTGTTCATGGATGAGGAAGGGATAAAGGCCCAAAATGCAGTTCTGATTGAGAATGGTGTTCTGAAGAGCTTTCTGCATAACCGTGAGTCTGCGGCGCTGTACGGTGTGGAACCTGCCGGCAACGGGAGGGCAGGGCATTTCAACCAGGAGCCTTCGGTGAGAATGCGGAACACTGCCATCATGCCCGGGGGTGACAGGCTGGAGGATATGATAGCATCCATTCAAAGGGGCTATTACCTGATGGATTACCAGAACGGCCAGGCAGACATGACCGGCGAGTTCATGTTCAGTGTGAACCGCGGATACGAGATAGTGAATGGAAAGCTTGGCAGGGCAATACATGACACTGTCGTTTCAGGGATGGCATTTGACATGCTGAAGACCGTCAGCGCTGTATCTGACAATATGCAATGGAGTAACGCAGGCTGTGGGAAGAAGTACGGCATCGCAGTGGGAATGGGTGGACCGGATGTGAAGTGCCGAATAAGGATAGGAGGTTGACCCGATGAGAATGACCTCTCCTGTTCGTGACAGCCTCGCCATTCTTGAAGATGCTGAGTTCAGCAGCTGTGAGTGCTCTCTGCACGATACTGTCAGCAGGGAAGTCAGCCTTGAACAGGGAAGGCTGGACCTTCTGAGAACAATGGAGGAGTCTGATCTGTACCTTACCGGTGTGCGCAATGGCTCGCGTGCTTCAACCAGGATTTCACGGTGCATTGAAAGTGAAGTAAGGGAATCTGCGCAGAACCTCAGAAAACTTGCAGATTCCTCCCCTTCGGACCCGGCGTTTTCCATAGCCCCCTTTCAGAATGCGCCCTTCAGGGAGAAGGGCCCTGTTCAGGCTGATGCCGCTGGAATGATCGAACGGCTGAATGAACTTCAGAAGCATTGCTTCACTCACTATCCTGAACTGCATCTTCGACGGGTAACGCTTAACTTTCAGAATACCAGGCAGAGCTACGGGAACTCAAATGGAACGATGATGTCCTCAAGACTCGGCGTATATCTGATGAACATGATCTTCTCTGCTCGCCGTGGGCAGGCAGGGTCTTCCTTCAACTACGCTTCCTTCAGATTGCCTGATCTTGAAAACTCTCTGCATGAGAGGGCGAATGTTGATGACCTCTTCAGGCAATCGGTGGAGCAGCTTGATTCCAGGCGGGTTCCGGCAGGTTTCACCGGGGATGTTGTTCTGACTCCCAACTGCCTTGCCTACTTCCTGTACCTTCTTGTGACGCAGCTGCAGGATGAAGCAGTGATAAGGGGGACTTCTCTTTATCAGGAAAGACCTGGCCAGAAGATAGCAGATGAAAGGTTCAACTTCAGCATTACGCCGGTGAATACCGAACTGGCCCATGGCTCGTTCATTACTCCCGACGGATTTCCGGCGAAGAACCAGGCGGTTATCAGAAAGGGTGTTTTGAAGTCTTTTCTTCTCTCGCACTTCGGAGCCTGCAAGACCGGATTTCAGCGGGCGGGATACCATGCCGACTTCTATGATGTTCAGCCCGGTGACACTCCCCTGCAGGAGATGATCTGCAGCGTTGATAAGGGGTTGCTTATCACCCGTTTCTCCGGAGGAATGCCGGATGAGAACGGAAGCTTCTCCGGCGTGGCCAAGAACAGCTACTACATTGAGAACGGAAAGGTTCAGTATCCCGTTAAGGAAACAATGGTCAGAATGAACCTGCGGGAGATGTTAACGGGCATCAGAGATGTTTCCTTTGAAAGGCTTAACCTGGGGGCTTTCCTGCTTCCCTGGATTCAGTTTTCAAACATTCCAGTTGAGTGACCCTTCAATCATCTGAAAAGCGGGTAGTGGCAAATCCATTCCGGAATTTGGCTCTTGCGTGCTTTGCGTTCCCGCTGCCATTGAGATTCAGAGCTGCCGTCTGCGCGGTGGACTTGAAGTGTTGCGTCTCGGGGTTTGATGCCTTGTTTCACTTCGGTTGTTTCCGGTATGCATTCCGGGGGGAAGCGGTTTCCGCCGGATGGTTTTCCCGGTATTGTTCGCTGTCCTTGGGGTTTCCTGAACGGGAGTTGTATGGCTGATCTTTTCTCTGAATTCGATTCCTGCCTGTCCCGGCTGCCGGTACTGGAGACGGAGCGCTGCCTTCTTCGTGAGGCGGGGGAAGAGCATGCTGGTGATCTTTATGCCCTGTACGGTGATGCGGTTGCCATGGAATACATGCAGAGGCCGGTGGCCGGGTCGGTTGCCGAGTGCGCCGAACTTCTGCTCTCCTGGAGGGAAGATTTTCTTTCGGGAAGGGGTTTCCGGTGGGGGGTGTTTCTTCGTGAACAGCCCGATACGTTGATCGGAACCGCGGCGCTGCACTACTGGTCGCCGGAGGACCGCAGGGTGGAACTGGGGGCCGACCTCGCCAGAAACCACTGGGGCAGGGGAATCGGCACCGAGGTTACGGTGCGGCTGATTTCACACGGGTTCAAGGCGCTTGCTGCGAACCGGATTGAGCTGCGGTGCCATCCCCGCAATTCCGGAGCGATTGGGGTGGCATCCCGGCTGGGATTCGTGTTTGAGGGAAACCTGCGGGAGTACGTCATGGTACCCGGCAAAGGCCTTGTGGATGAATCGGTTTTCTCCATGCTCGCCCGGGAATGGAGGGGATGAGGGGCGTTTGCCGTGGCTTGACTCTTCACAAACACTGTTTATTTTTCCGGCCATGAACGGAATTCGTTTCTTCTTCAGTTCCGTATCGTCCATCAGCCATACCTGGCTCTGGTGGGCGGCCCAGCGCCGTCCATAACCAATCCTTTTCTCAACAGCACCAGTATCAGTGAATCGTAACTCCAAAAGGATTGGATTGTGCCATGAAACGCTTTGCTTCGAGGGATTCCTCATATCTTCCTTCTTCGTACCTGAACATGAAACCTTCGCTTCCATCCCTGCCGCCTCCACCGATTCTGCCTTCCGGTGAGGTTGCCTCACCTTCATGCATGGAGTGCTTGTTTCCACGGGGGATGATCGAGCATGAGACGACACTTGAGCGTCTTGTGGAAATACCCTCCGAGGTGAGAACCGCCTATTCCCTGTTCAGGCCGACCCCGCTCGTTCGCGCTGTTGGCCTGGAGAGGGAGCTGGATACTCCCGCGCGTATCTACTACAAGTACGAGGGGGCGGGACCGGCAGGGAGCCACAAGAGCAACACGGCGCTTGCGCAGGCTTTTCTCGCCCGGGAGGGAGGCATATCCCGCATCTGTACAGAGACGGGGGCCGGGCAATGGGGAAGCGCGCTGTCCCAGGCGTGCCTTCAGTTCGGTTCCTCCCTGGAGGTCTTCATGGTCCGCGCAAGTTATCTGCAGAAACCCCTTCGACGGATATTCATGGAGATGCACGGGGCCTCGGTTCATGCCAGCCCCAGTTCACGCACTGGCGCGGGGCGGGATTATCTCGCTTCTGACAGTTCACACCCGGGAAGCCTTGGAATCGCCATAAGTGAAGCCGTGGAGCAGGTCCTCTGTGATCCTTCGTGCTGCTACAGCCTGGGGTCCGTGCTGGACTCAGTTTGCCTGCACCAGTCGGTGATCGGACAGGAAGCCCTTCTTCAGATGGAAGAGATGGGGGATTTCCCCGACAAAGTGGTGGCGTGCGTGGGGGGAGGGTCGAACTTCGCGGGGATTGCTTTCCCGTTCGTTGCTTCCGGGGCAGAAGTTTCCTTTGTTGCGGTGGAGCCTTCCTCGTGCCCCACGCTCACTCAGGGCGAACTCCGTTACGACTACGGTGACTCATCGGGGCTCACGCCCAGGTACATGATGTACACCCTGGGGTGTGATTTCATACCGCCGCCCATTCATGCGGGTGGGCTTCGGTATCACGGAATGAGCCCCCTCGTGAGCCACCTTGTGTCGCTGGGAATGGTTCGGGCCGTTGCCGTTCCCCAGGACTCGGTGTTCTCCGCGGCGAAGCTTTTCCTCCGGTGCGAGGGGATACTGCCCGCACCCGAATCGGCCCACGCCGTAAGCTGCGTGATCGAATCGGCCCTGCGGGCAAAGGAATCCGGCACTCCATCGGTAATCCTGTTCTGCCTCTCCGGTCATGGGCTGATGGATATGGCCGCGTTTTCCTGAGTGCGTTTGGGGGGGCGCTGGCGCGCCCCCCTTCCGCCTCCTATTTTTCCGTGATGAAGCAGCTTCTGTTCGATGTAGGGGATTCTATCTTTTTGGGGATCGCGGTGCAGGCGCTGGTGCTGTACCTGTGGTTCTCTCTGGTGGTGGGGTTCTTCGCTTCCCTGGTGGATCTGGTTCAGTTCTTCCGTTACAGTTCGGCCTTTCCCGGAGAGGACTTCTCGCTTGTCCTTGTGGCGGGGGTTCTGGGCGTTCTGATGTTTGTGTTCTCGTTGCTCGGGGCTTTGGCTGTTCGCAAGGGTTCGCGCGGGCGGGTCATGGTTTTCCTTGGTGTTTCAACTCTGTGCGCATTTGCCGTGGCGTTCATTCCCCGGGTGCCTCTGGGCACAGCGCTTCAGCCCGATCTTTTCGCTTACATCGGAGGGCTTGGAACCCTGGGAGTGGTCATGCTCGCGATATCCGAGTTCGGGTGACAGCGGCGCCGGTCAGAACTTGCCCCGGTAGAGCAGGTAATCCATCTCGAAGCTGCCCTCGGCAAAGATGTAGAGCTTCGCGAATCTTGTTACTCCCAGGCCTTCCTCAAACTCCCTGAGCTGGTAGAAGGGGCTGTCGGTGCGGCTGTAGCGAACGGTTAGGCGGCCCTCTTCCATCTCCTCGATTTCACAGACAAGCTCCACCTCCGCTCCGCTGCCGTCCACAACGGTCTGAATCCAGCTGTTGCCTGTTGCGAGGGGCAGCCTCAGAAGCTCCATCTCCTCGAAGTCATTGTCCATGGTCCGCTGTGCGTGCTGAACCACGGAAAGCACGCTGTCGGATACCACATACCACAGGGTTACCGAGTAGTCTCCCGGGGCTTCCCCGTCGGACACATCCTCGACCATTCCACTGATCCGGTAGATTCTGCCGGTTTCGGTCTCCTCTATGCTTACAATCCGCATCCGGTGACCGTATTCGGCGAACCCCCAGTAAGTCCATACGAACCCCGGCTGGTCCGGAAGAAGGTTCTCCAGCACAGGCCCGCTTCCGTGACCGTGGGCCGCAAGCGCCAGAACCGGCAGCAATATCAGAAAGTTGCCCATCTGAGCCTCCTCGGTTGATTGTGAAACAATACTCCAGGGCTCATCCGGTTGCCACCCGGGGCGGCAGTGTTTCCCGGCGCATCGTTTTATGATATTTGTCAAAGGTGTTTCAGTTTTCTCCAGGAGAAAGATTTATGAGAATCATCATCGTCGGAGCGGGCAACATCGGCAGCAACATCGCGCGGCACCTGATCAGTGAAAACCACCAGGTAACGGTGATTGAACGGAACAAGGCCACTGTGAGAAAGGTGGAGAACCAGCTGGACGCTCTGATGGTATGCGATGACGCCACAGACATCCGCACCCTTGACCAGGCCGGGGTGAAGGATGTCGATCTGCTCATCTCGGTAACGGACCGGGACAATGTCAACATTCTTTCCGCGATACTGGCCAAAAAGCTGAATCCCCATCTGCAGTGCATAGTGAAAGTGAAGTACTACTCCGCCGTTTTCGACGGAGTGCGGATAAGCCCCTCCGACCTCAACCTGGATCACATCATCAACCCGAATGACCTGGTGATAGAAAAAATCATCAACCTCATGGATTACACCGACGCGACGGAAATCATCAACTTCTACGACGGCAAGGTGCAGTTGGTGGGTTTCGTGGCGGGAAAACACTTCCCGTTCCTGGGCGAGAAGCTCTTCGAGGTCGCAAGGCATGATCAGTTCTTCCACGAGATCCGGGTCACCGCCATACACCGGAGCGGAAAGCTGATCATCCCCACCGGCACCAACATGATTCTGGAGAATGACAAGGTCTTCTGCATCGCGAAAACCCACCACATACAACACCTGATGAAGAAGTACATTCAGAAGGGCCCTCCCATCAGAAACCTTATCATCTCTTCGGAACCCCAGATCCTTCCCGATCTTGTTGAACGGGTTCGAAAAACCCACCGAAGCGTTACCATCATTGAGGAGGACAAGGCTCAATGCGCCCGGTACACCAATCAGCTCGACGGTGTTGTGGTAATCAACGGCGTGGGAACAGACGCATCGGTGTTCCGGGACATGAACACCTCAGGCTCGTGCTATGTGTCCATCACCGACCGTGACGAGTTCAACATAGTGTCCTGCGCCACCGCAAAAAGCCAGGGCATCAGCAAAGTCATGTGCTCGATCCGGGACATCGCGCTGGTTCAGCTCATAAACTCCATCGCCACCATCGATTCAGTGTTCTCGTCAAATGTGATCGCCGCCGGAGAGATTCTGAAATACACCAGGGGGGGCACATCAACTCGATGACCTTCTTCTCCGGTGTTCCCGCTGAGATTATTGAGATAACCATCGCTGACGAAATCCCTTCCCTGGGCAGGAAGCTCAGGGATGTCAAGGCCCCGAAAGGCATGATTGTGGCATCAATTCTCCGGGGCGAGGAAATCATCATCCCCACCGGCAAGGACGAACTGCTTCTCCACGACCGGGTGATATGCTTCGTGCTGCCGGAATCCCTGGATGCCGCCGACTCGTTCTTCGCGTCCAATCTCATTATCAGGCGCTGATGAACTGGCGGGTAATACTCAGGATTCAGGGCATTCTGCTGGCTGTGCTGGCGGGAGCCATGATTCCCTCCGTGGGGTTCTCGGTTTACTACGGGTGCGACGACCTGATCGCGCTGGTCCAGGGAATCGCTATCACGGCGTTTTTCGGTTTGATCCTGCTTGGGGTTTTCCGGAACGCGCCAAGACACATCCGGGTCAGGGAGGGTTATGTCTCGGTAACGCTGGGGTGGATACTCGCGGCGCTTTTCGCGGCGATCCCGTTCCATCTCCACGGAAGTTTCGGGTCATTCATCGATTGCTTCTTCGAGGCGATGAGCGGGTTCACCACAACCGGGGCATCGATACTGACCGATATCGAAAGCATACCCCACGGTCTTCTGTTCTGGCGAAGCATGACCCACTGGCTTGGCGGAATGGGGATCATTCTTCTCACCATCGCGATTCTGCCTTTGCTTGGGATTTCCGGGAACCAGCTTTTCCGGGCGGAGGTGCCCGGCCCCATTAAGAGCAGGTTTCTACCGAAACTGAGCGACACAGCCAAGTATCTGTGGCTTATCTATCTCGGTTTGTCATTCCTGCAGACTGTCCTGCTGATGCTGGGAGGTCTGAACCTTTTCGACGCCCTCTGCCACACCTTCGGCACCATGGCCACCGGGGGCTTCTCCACCCTGAACGCGTCAGTCGCGGGTTTCAACAGCCTTTACATGGAAGCGGTTGTCATTCTCTTCATGTACCTGGCGGGTGTGAACTTCGTTCTTTACTTCTACATCCTGAAGGGAAACTTCAAGGGGTTCTTCAATAACAGGGAACTGCAGTTCTACACCACTGTGCTTGCTCTGGGAGTTCTTGCGGTATCGGCTTCCCTGTTCTTCTCGGGTGGCGCGGATGTGGCCGGCTCATTGAGGTACGGGGCTTTCCAGGTGGTGTCGATAGCAACCACCACGGGTTTTGTAACGGCGGACTTCAACCTTTGGCCACTGTTCGCCCAGCTTGTACTGGTGGGGCTGATGTTCTTCGGCGCCTCGGGGGGCTCCACGGGTGGCGGAATGAAGCAGATCAGGGTGATGATTCTTATGAAAGCGGTATGGATTGAAGTAATGAAGCTTCTGCACCCCAACGCGGTGTTCGCCACAAGAATCGAGAAGCAGCCCATCCCCGAGCAGGCGGTGAAGAACACAATGGCGTTTACCGCTTTGTATGTGAGCATGTTCGCTCTTGTTACGGTGTTTCTGGCAGCAATGGGATACGACCTCGCAACATCATTCTCGGCTTCGGTGGCCACTCTTTCCAACATTGGTCCCGGCCTGGGAGCTGTGGGCGCGGTGGAGAACTACGCCTTCTTCGATCCGGTGAGCAAGCTGGTGCTGTCACTATCCATGCTGGCGGGAAGGCTCGAAGTGTTTTCCGTTATCATCTTTTTCTACTGTCTGTTCAATCCCCGGCGGAACTGACCGTCTTTTCGGCCCACGCTGGGGCTTCCGGGTTGACTGCCTTTGCGGAAACGGACATTTCGAAGGGGTTGCCAAGTCGGCTACGGTGTTGTTGACTCGGCGTGCTTCTGTGGTTTCTTCACATGCTCCGGATAGTGCTGAGCCAGGCAGTCGGGGCACAGGCCGTGGCTGAAGGTCGCTTCGGATTTTTCCGAGATGTAGTGTTCCACCTGCTGCCAGTAGCCCTGGTCGGCCCTTATTCTTTTGCAGTGGGCGCAGATGGGGAGAATGCCCCGGAGGGTTTTCACCTCCCTGATCGTTGAGGTGAGTTCTGCGATGAGCTTCTCCTTCTCCTGAATGGTTCTCTCCAGCTTGTCCCCGGTGTTCAGGAGTTTCGACTGAATGCTGGCCCTGAGTTTCTCGGCGATCAGGGAGATGAGGAAAACAGTGGTGTAGGAGAACACTATCCGGCTGCTCCAGAAGAAGCTGTAGGTGACCGGCGCCGCGATGGCGGGGCCCAGCAGAAAAAAGCCCACGAGAACAGCGAGATAGCATACGGAGAAAATGGTTCCTTTTTTGGGCCCCATGAGGTTCAGGGCGATGAGGGGAAAGGTCAGAGTCCATATCACCGCGCTTTTCTCGATACCCCCCAGGTAGGCAAGAAACAGGGTTAACACACCAAGGGCGACTGTTCCGAACAGAGAGCAGGCCTGGAGATGCACTCTTTTCAACGCCATGACCATCAGGGCCAGGAAAACCGGAACCATGGCCAGATCCGCCACCGCCAGGATGAGATCGCCCTTGTGGAACGCCGTGATGCCGTTGACCAGAAGGGCAAGGATGCCCACTATGGCCAGAAGCCTCAGGAGAAGGAACCGCCTTGAGGTTTCAAGGTTGTGGTCGCCTTCGTAATCGATGCTGAGCAGATGCTTTGTTTTCATGTTTGCTTTCGCTGAAAGGTTGTTGACAAGGATACTATCCCTTTCCCGCTCCATAAGTTCGCGCTGTTGCGGAAGATGGCAGTCAGAGGCCTTCTCTCACTTCACCGACCAGAAGCCGGGGGAGAATCCTGTTCAGTTCACTTCCGGTACAGATTGACGCCTGTCTTCGGAAAACCTATTCTTTAAAGGAAGCTGAATGCCGTGCCATGCGTGGATTGGGGAGGTGTGTGGATGAACAGCATCGTTGTTCACCAGGCTGATGGAACTGTTCACAAGGGGTTCACCACTGATTTCTTCCCGACGAAAACCACCTTTCACCTTGTTTCCCGGAACGACCCCGACAACATTCTGGAGATGGAAGTTGCGGGACTGAAGGCGGTTTTCTTCGTAAAGGATTTCGACGGAGACCCGGGCTACATCGAAAAAGGGGGATTCGACCCATCCCTGAGAGTTATCGGCAAGCGGCTGAAGATAACTTTCAACGACGGTGAAGTGTTCTACGGGGTAACCCAGTCATACCACCCGAACGCCACGGGTTTCTTCATCACTCCCGTAGACACGGACTGCAACAACATCCGGGCCTTCATAGTCAACGCATCGGTGAAGGAAACGGAAGTCGTCTGAGGGGTTTTTCCGCCCGTCGTCATCGAAAGGTTCAGGCATGTCGGTTTCATACCCGGAAACCAGAAAAAGTTCAGACGAAACCCTGCTGTTCGGGGAAGCGGTGCCCGACCCGTTCCGCTGGCTCGAGGATGACACATCACCGGAGGTGGAGCAGTGGGTGAATGCACAGAACTCCCTCACCTTCGGTTACTCGAGGGGATCCCGTTCCGGGAAGGGTTGCGAAGGCGACTCGAGCAGCTCTGGAACCATGAACGCCTGGGAGCTCCCCGGACCGAGGGAGAGTACCGCTACTTCTGGAAGAATGACGGGCTTCAGAACCAGGCGGTTATCTTCCGGGAGAAACCCGGCGGCGAACCGGAAGTTTTTCTTGACCCCAATGGCTTCTCCTCCGACGGCACCACATCCCTTGCCGGGATCGGTTTCTCCCCGGATGGAAGCCTGGTCGCCTACCAAGTGTCCGAGGCGGGGGCGGACTGGAGAACCGTGAGGGTGATCTCCACCGATTCCCCGGACACCGTGCTGGAAACCCTCACCGATGTTAAGTTCTCGGATATCTCCTGGAGAGGCAACCAGGGTTTCTACTACAGCAGCTACCCCAGTCCCGAGACCGGAAGCCTCCGCTCCGGCGTGACGGAGCGGCACAGGCTCATGTTCCACAGGCTGGGCACCCCCCAATCGCAGGACATTCAGGTGTTCGGCGGCGACGACACTCCCCGGCGTTACATCGGCGGCGGGGTGACGGAAGATCAGCGCTGGCTTGTCATCTCCGCTTCGGTTTCCACCACGGGAAACGAGCTTTATGTGCAGGATCTCTCGGTTCCCGGCTCACCGGTCATTCCGGTGGTCACGGGTTTCGAGAAGGAATACAGGGTGGTTCACAGCGAAGGGAACACCCTGTTCGTGGAAACCAACCGAAACGCCCCGAACAACCGCCTGGTAAGCGTGGACATGTCGGCCCCTGCGGAGGAGAACTGGGTGGATGTAATCCCGGAAAGACCCGAAGTGCTTCAGGTCACCGCCGGTGGCGGGTTCTTCTTCGCCTGCTACCTGAAGGATGCCCTTTCGGTGGTGGAGCAGGTGAGCACCGATGGCTCGGTCATCAGGGAAATCGCGCTTCCGGGCCCTGGAACAGCCTGGGGGTTCTCCGCCAAGCGTTGGGAGAAAACCGTCTTCTACTCGTTCACCAGCTACACACACCCTGTTCAGGTTCATTCTTTGGACACCAAGTCCGGGGAATCCCGGCTCTACTGGTCTCCTTCTGTTGATTTCAAATCAGAGGACTTCGTCTCCACTCAGGTGTTCTACCAATCCAGGGACGGAACCAGCATCCCGATGATCCTGACCCACTGCCGGGGGCTGTCCATGAATGGAGACAACCCCACCCTTCTCTACGGGTATGGCGGCTTCAACAACAGCCTCACCCCGGTTTTCGATGTTTCGAAGGTGGTGTGGCTGGAGAACGGCGGAGTGTTCGCCGTTGCCAACATCCGGGGCGGCGGCGAGTACGGTGAGGCCTGGCACCTGGCGGGAACGAAGACCCTTAAGCAGAATGTCTTCGACGACTTCATCGCCGGGGCTGAGTATCTGATCGGGCAGGGCTGCACCAGCAGTGAACGCCTGGCTGTTTCCGGGGGCTCAAACGGCGGGCTTCTTGTGGGCGCCGTGATGACCCAGAGGCCCGAACTCTTCGCAGTCGCTCTTCCCGCGGTGGGAGTGCTTGACATGCTGCGCTACCACAAATTCACCGCCGGCGCCGGCTGGGCATACGACTACGGCACAGCGGAGGACAGCGAAGAGATGTTCCGCTGCCTGCTCGCCTACTCCCCCCTGCACAACCTGAGGGATGGCACCGCCTACCCCGCCACCCTTGTAACCACCTCCGACCACGACGACCGGGTGGTGCCCGCCCATTCCTTCAAGTTCGCGGCCAGGCTTCAGGAAGCCCAGGCGGGGCACAGGCCGGTTCTGATACGGGTGGAAGTAAAGGCGGGGCACGGCATGGGCAAACCCCTTTCCAAGATCATTGCGGGAGAGGCGGACCGCCTTGCCTTCGCCCTGTACAACATGGGGGTGTCTGTATCTTACTGAAAGCGGTCAGGGCGGACATTACGACCATGTCCGTCGACGCCATAGTGAACGCCGCGAATGAAAGCCTTCTGGGCGGCGGCGGAGTTGACGGCGCTATTCACAGGGCGGCGGGTCCCGGCCTGCTCCATGAATGCCGCGGCCTGGGAGGCTGCAGGCCCGGCGAGGCAAAGATCACCGGGGGATACGACCTTCCCGCCCGTTTCATAATCCACACCGTGGGACCGGTATGGCAGGGCGGACACTGCGGCGAAGCGGGCATACTGGCCTCATGCTACCGGAACAGCCTCGAACTGGCCTTCCCCCGGCTGATTCACTCCGTGGCGTTCCCCTGCATAGGCACCGGAGCGTACGGCTACCCCCGGGAACCGGCGGCCCGAATCGCGGTGAACACGGTGAAATCCTTTGCGGGCATCCTGCCGGGCCAGGTTGTCTTCTGCTGTTTCAGCGATTCCGACCTCCGGCTGTATCAGAGGCTGCTGGCATGAGGCGAACGCCGGCCGCCGGGAAGAACTCCGACAGGGCTTGCAGAACTGCTGTTCCTGCGAACCGTGGTATTGGCTTCTTCATCCGGTAAAGGGGGGCACATTGGGTTCCATTGACTCGAAACAACTGGCGATGGCGATGCTTGTTTCGTTCCTGAGCGCCATGCCCCTCATTGTCTGGGTATTTCTCGGGGGAACCGGGAGCCTCGGCGACTTCGCCGAAACCCAGCGCTACCAGGACATCACCATTGCGTTGTTCATCATCACCGCCATCTGGTTCGTTGGTGTGGTGCCTTTCCTGATCTGGCCCAGGATATTCGGCGGATCCGACGCCGTTGACCACACCATAAGCAACGGCATCCCCGCCCGGGGGGTTCTGGTGGGGCTGGGCTTGAAGGGCATCGGGGGCGTACAGTGGAGAAAGAGACGGAACACCTTTCATACCATTGCCGTGAAGGTAACCCTCGAACGGGAGGTATACACCCTCGAAAACCATGTGGCCCTGATTCCCGAGCGCATACTGCCTTTCCTGAGGGAGGGCATGGAGTTCCCGGTCATGGTCAGCCCCGACAACCGTATGAAGATTGAGATTGATTGGGAGCCCCTGCTGCAGCACTACCCTGAAACCATTCCACCCGGCGCCATGGAGCCCTAACAGCCTTCTGCCCGGAATCCGTTACGCCTTTTCTGATTGGCTCTTCATAGTTTCGCGTCCACGAGGTCTTGAATCCTCAGGAACAGGAAATCCTGATCCCTCAGGCCGCAGGTGTTCTTCAAGAGCCTTCTGATCTGCCCATTGAACGCTTGAAGCCTGGCCGGGGATATGTGACAGTCGAACCGGCTCAGGATCTTGTCCTTCACTCTCCCAAGCCATTTGCTGATCTTCTCAAGGATGGCAACATCCGCGTTGGCCGCCTTGACAAGCAAGTTCTCAAGGTGCTCCGCCGCTTCCGCCTTGCTGCTCAGAGACCAGAGCGATGCAGGCTCCTCCTTCAGGTCGCAGGCGTGCAAAGGGGCTCATCAAGACCGAGGAGGGCGTCGCTTCCAAGATTTGCCCTGCTTCTCAGCAACAACCACCTTGTTCCCTTCAGAAGCCTCCTCCCTTCATTACCCGCCTTCCTGAAGAGCTGACATCGAAGCAGCGACAGCTTGTCATTCATGTACTTCACGAGATGGAAGTGATCCAGTATCGACTTCGCCTCCGGAAGATGCTCTTCCACGGCGGCCATGCATCCTGAGGCCATGTCGGCGCATACCGCGTGAATCCTTGCCCCGCTGCGGGCCAGGCGCCGCCAGAAGCCCTTCAGTGCAGCCGCTCCCCTGCCCCGTGCTATGTGGAGCACTTCACCTCTCTCGAGATTAATGACCAGCGTCAGATACTTCCGGGGACGCCCCACGCAGACCTCATCGATCGCGATGATACGAACACCTCATATGATGTATCCCTTTTCGTTCGTTCCTGAACTCCGGTTAAAGACAGTACCTGTGTGGACAAATTGCAGCACAGAAATGCAAATTGTCCAGCCCGGGGAAAAGCGCTCTGTCTCCTCAGTTATCCGTGGGCTGAAACCCCCCTCCTTCATTCGGATTTTGTGAAGACATCCCCCGCCCTGGGTTCCGGACAGGTTATCAGAGGATTCAGACCTCTGCTTCTGATTGACACCGGTTTTTGGAACGGGTACGATCACAGTATGAACAGGAAGAGACCGAATCTGAGAAGGACACTTTCCCGGGATGGTGCGGGTTCCTGGTCAGATGTCTGAGATGTTTCGCCAGGATATCAGGGTGCTGGCGGTTCTTTTCTGTGTGTCCTCACCGCCGTATATGATGTATCCCTTTTCCTCTTTTCCTGATACTTCGCGCCAGTAATCAATTCCCCTGAAGTAATCCCGGTTGGGGGTGCGGCCTGATTTTATCTCTATCGGTACAAGCCCCGATTCTCTTTCAAGAAGGAGATCCACTTCGTTCCCTGTCTTGTCTCTCCAGAAGAACAATGCCGGCTCTTTCCCCAGGTTGCATGCCTGTTTCATGAATTCTGACACCACCATGCACTCGAAAAGACCTCCTCGGGCGAAGTGTGTTTCCATCTGTGCCGCGGACTTGATCCCAAGCAGATATGCGGCCAGACCGGTGTCATGGAAAAACAGCTTTGGTGTTTTTACCAGGCGCTTGTTGAAGCTGCCATGGAAAGGCTTCAGAAGAAAAACTATGTAGCTGGCTTCCAGGATGGAAAGCCATTTGGATGCGGTTGTATGGGAGACTCCGCAGTCATTCGCAAGTGCTGAAAAGTTAACCAGATTGCCCACCCTGCCTGCACAGAGCCTCACAAACAGCTGAAACCGGTTCAGATCACCGATGTTGCTTATGGAACGGACATCCCTCTCTATGTGTGTGTTTACATAACTCGGAAAAAAATCATCCGGCGAAAGCTTCTGACTGTGAATCGCGGGATAGAATCCCCTGTAGAGAAAAGATTCATAGCTTTCGGCTTCGCGGGTGATACGGATCTCATCGTATGAGAAAGGCAGAAGCTTCAAGACCGCGGTGCGTCCGGCAAGAGACTGGGAGATACCCTCCAGAAGCAAAAAGTTCTGTGACCCAGTGAGAATGTATCTGCCTGGAGTTCTGCTGCTGTCAACGGCTGTCTGTATGTATGAGAACAGTTGTGGAACATGCTGGGCTTCGTCAATGACCGCTTCAGGGTAGGTGTTCAGAAAACCCCTGGGATCATTCAGTGCGAATGACCTCATGTCCGGGTCTTCAAGCGAGACATATGCCTTCCCGGGAAAAGCATTCCTCACCATGGTGGTTTTCCCGGATTGCCGCGGCCCGGTAACCGATACTGCAGGAAACCTATGTGCCATATAGAGCAGCTTTGCCGTTTGATGCCGTCTGATCATGTTTTCCTCCCGGTGGAAGATAGCACCTTTGTAGACAAATTGCAACTATGAAATGCAATTTGTCTACATCCCGAGAAACAGCGTTCTGCCCCTCTCATTGAGGAAAACTCAGGCATCAACCCCTTCAGTATCTTCTGGTATCAGGCAGTTCAGTAACCACCACCCTTCCTGCCCCTGGGGATCAGCGTTCAAGATCCAATGCAAAACGCGGGATGCCTGCAGAAGGATTGTCTGCTACCGATGGCAACGGGACGGCAGGGACTGCCCACTTGACGGGCGGGCCATTTGCTCCCATCTTAACCATATGGTTAAACCAAATAGTTAAGGGGGGTGCGATGGCATCCGCAAAAATTGACGAGAAGACGATACTCGACGCCGCAGCCAGGGTTTTCGCCGAGAAGGGGTGGAGCGGGGCAAGGGTGGATGAAATCGCCGCCGAGGCCGGGCTCAACAAGGCCATGCTCTACTACCGGGTGGGAGATAAGGAAGAGCTCTACCGAAGAGTGGTGCTTCAGGGGCAGGAGTATTTCACCCGTGCTGTTGAAAGCGCCATTGAGGAGGCGGCCGGGCCGGAAAACGCAATCGTGCGGATCATAGAGGCATTAGCGAAGAACGCAGAGGAAAACAGGCTTGTTCCTTCCATAATGCTCAGGGAGATAGCCGGGGGAGGAGCAACGCTTCCCGCTGAGGGCCTTGAAGGAATAAGGAATCTCATGCAGGCAACCCGGAACCTTGTTAAAGAGGGTGTTGAAAAGGGGGTCTTCAGGAACATTGATCCAGCCGCTCTGCATTTCATGGTGGTGGGCGCCGTGTTCACGCTGTCCCTTACCGGAGAAATCCGCCGGGGTGCGGATTCCGTCACTCCGGGGCCTGTTACCCCCGGCGAGATAGCCTCATCCATATTGAATATTCTCAGAGGCGGTATCCTTCGAGGAGGTAAGAAATGAGGAGGTTTCTTTTTGCATTGCCGCTTCTACTGGCCCTTTCCTGCGGAACCGACGAAAACCTGTTCTCAGCCACCATGGAGATAGACGAAGCTCGCATATCCGCCAGGGTAGGGGGGCAGATCACGGGGATCCATGTGTTCGAGGGGGACATGGTGGCCAGAGGCGACCTTCTCGTGAAGCTGGACGAAACCCAGTACCTGCTGGCCCTTTCACAGGCCGAGGCTGCCCTCTCATCGGCTGAGGCAGGGCTGGAAACCCTTCTGCAGGGCACCAGGCGGCAGCAGATAGTTTCCGCCTCCGCTTCCGTGGAGGCCGCAAGGGCTGAAAGGATACAGAGGGAAACCGACCTTCTCAGGGCAAGGGAACTCTTCGCCGCCGGAGCCCTTTCGGAACAGAGCCTTCAGGCGTCTGAGACCGCTGCGGTGGCTGCTGCCTCCAGATACGACTCTGCTTTTCAGGGATACTCCCTGGCAGTCGAGGGGGCCAGGTCAACCGAGATAAGGGCGGCTGAAGCCGGTGTTGCCGCCGCCTTTGCGGGTGTTGAAATGGCTCAGAAAAACCTGGAGTGGACTGCTGTTACATCCCCCATATCCGGAACCGTCACAGGGATCGACGCCCTTACAGGGGAAAACTTTCCCCAGGGAATGACACTGCTAACAGTGGCCCCGCTGGATACGGTGAGGGTGATTTTCTACATTCCCCAACCCCTTCTTTCAAGGGTTTCCCCGGGTGATCCGGTGGAAGTTACCGCCACCGGAGAGCAGCCCGTCACGGGATTCATTACCACAGTGGCCTCTTCCGCGGAGTTTACTCCCTCCAGCGTGGAAACCCGCGAAGGCAGGAGCAGCCTGGTCTACAGGGTGGAGGGCCGTCTGCCCAACCCCGGCGGGGTTTTCAGGGGGGGAATGCCGGTGGACGCAAGGCTTTTGGAGCTTCGATGACGGCGGGAACCCCCTCTGTCCGGGTTAACAGCCTTGGAAAAGCATTCGGAGAGGTAAAGGCCGTGGACGGAGTATCATTCCAGGTGGGCCGGGGAGAAGTGTTCGGACTGGTGGGTCCCGACGGCGCCGGAAAGACCACCACCATGAGGATGCTTGCGGCCATTCTTTCACCCGACTCCGGCACAGCCTCCATACTGGGGCTGGACAGCGCCGTGGAAAGGGAGGGAATACACGACCGCATTGCCTACATGAGCCAGCGTTTCGGCCTTTATCAGGATCTCACTGTGATGGAGAACATCCAGTTCTACGGGGACATGTACGGGGTGTACGGCAAAGAGGCCAAGGAGTCCATGGACAGGCTTCTTCACTGGAGCGGCCTTGCCCCTTTCAGAAAGAGACCGGCGGGGAAGCTCTCCGGCGGAATGAAGCAGAAGCTCGGCCTCGCCTGCGCCCTGGTGCATACCCCCGAGCTGCTCCTGCTTGACGAACCCACCAACGGGGTGGACCCGGTGAGCCGCCGGGAGTTCTGGGACCTTCTGTACAAACTCGTTGAGGAGGGCCTCAGCATAGTTCTCACCACCGCCTACCTCGACGAGGCCGAGAGGTGCCACAGGCTGGCCTTTATGGACCGGGGACGGATAACCGCCACGGGGACACCAGGGGAGATAACCGCCCTGATACCCGGCGGCGTGAGAAGCTTTCCTTCGCCGGAACCCTTTGCCGATTCGGAGAAGATAGCCGCATCTGCCGGTGGGGTTTCAACCGTTTTCGGCACCGAAGTGCACGTCATGGGCGAGATAGATGACCGGGCGCTGAAGACCGCCCTGGGCAGGGATGTGGAACTTTTCAGGAAGGACCCCTCGGTGGAGGACGCCTTCGTTTACCTCTCGGCGGTATCGAGTGGCTGAACACGCTGTGGTGCTCGAGAACCTTACGAAGAAGTTCGGGGACTTCACCGCGGTGAACGGCATTTCTCTGACGGTTGATAAGGGGGAGATATTCGGCTTCCTGGGGGCCAACGGCGCCGGCAAATCCACAACGATAAGAATGCTCTGCGGCATACTGAGACCCACATCGGGGAGGGGAATAGTGGGGGGCGTGGACATAACCCGCACACCGGAGAAGGTGAAAGACTTCATAGGCTACATGAGCCAGAAGTTCTCCCTCTACGACGACCTTACCATAGGAGAGAACCTGGACTTCTACGCAGGCATCTACGCCGTGCCGAACAGGGAACGGGCCATGGGGAAAGCCCTTTCCGACGCCGGTCTCACCGGAATGGGCAAGAAGCTCACGGGAAGCCTTCCCATGGGGTGGAAGCAGCGGCTGGCCCTGGCCTGCTCGGTGATGCACGGGCCATCCATACTCTTCCTCGACGAGCCCACCTCCGGTGTGGACCCCAACACAAGAAGGAAATTCTGGGCAGGCATAAGGGAAATGGCCTCACAGGAGACCACAGTTTTCGTTACAACCCATTACATGCTGGAGGCGGAGTACTGCGACAGGATCTCCATAATGAAGGCCGGGGATGTGGTTGCAATGGGTTCACCCGAGGAACTGAAAAAGGGCGGGAAAAACCTTGAGGATGTTTTCATCTCCCTTGTGAAAAGGGGTGAAGGATGAACCCCAGACGGGCAAAGGCAATAGCAGGGAAGGAGTTCCTTCATGTTCTCAGAGACCCCAGAAGCCTTGGAATGGGCATCGCCATTCCCGTTCTTCTTCTGATACTCTTCGGCTACGGCCTGTCCCTGGATGTGAGCAATGTGCCCCTGGCGGTATGGGACATGAACCGGTCAGCTCTTTCCAGGGACCTTACCCGGTCATTCGTGAACTCGGAGGCATTCAGCCCGGCTGGTGCCCTGCACTCCCGTGAAGAGGTGGAGAACACCCTGCAGTACGGTGAGGCCACTGCGGTTCTGGTGATTCCTCCGGACTATTCCGAAAAACTTCGCCGTGGGGAAGGAACCGAGCTCCAGCTTCTGATTGACGGCAGCGACTCGAACACCGCGAGGCTTTCCATCATGTACGCTCAGGGAATACTTCAGCGAACCGGGGCCGCCCGGCGGGGTGTAAGCATGATAAGTGCCTACAACCCCTCCATGGATACAACATGGGCCATAATCCCCGGTCTCATCGCCATAATCGTGAATGTGATAGCCGCCATGCTCACATCCCTCTGCGTGGCCAGGGAGTGGGAGAACGGCACCATGGAGCAGCTGGTCTCCACCCCGGTGCGCAAAGTGGAGTTCATCCTGGGCAAGCTGGTTCCCTACTACTGCATAGGAATAATAGATATAGTGATAGCGGTATTAATGGCCCTGTTCCTCTTTGGAATACCACTGGCGGGGAGCATCTTCTCCCTCGCCCTCGTCAGCGGCGTGTTCCTGCTGGGCGCTCTTTCCGTGGGAATGCTCATAAGCATCTTCGCCGGCTCCCAACTCCTTGCCAGCCAGCTCTCGCTGATAATAACCTTCCTTCCCGGGTTCATCCTCTCGGGGTTCGTTTATGACATCGGGGCAATGCCCGCAGCGGTAGCCCACTTTACAAGGATCATCCCCGCGAGGTACTTCGTTTCCCTTCTCAGGGCAATCTTCCTGAAGGGTGTCTGGGGGCCTGCCCTCACACTGGACCTGGCCCTTCTGGCGCTGTTCACCCTTGTGGTCCTCGGGGTTTCAAAGCGCCGGCTTCACCTTGACCTGGACGGCGGACGATGAAAGCCCGAAGACTGCGGTTCATGCTGAAAAAGGAACTGCTGCAGACCTTCCGTGACCCCAGGATGCGAATGGTGATTTTCGTGGTTCCCGTTTTTCAGACCCTGGTGTTTGGCTATGCGGTGACCACCGACGTGAACCGGGTGGATACCGCCATCGTTGACCTAGCGTCCACCCCTGAGAGCAGGTCGGTGATAAAGGATTTCACCGCTTCGGGGATCTTCGTGCCCTCGTTGCTGGCAGGGGACTATGAGACCGCCTGGGCGGCACTGGGCCAGGGAACCGTCCAGGCCATGCTCTTCTTTGACCCCCGGGGGAACATCCAGGTGATAACCGACGGCAGCAGGGGCATATCCTCGGGAGTTGCCGCGGGATACGCCTCGGCCATACTGTCATCGAGGAACGCTCCCCCTGTTGAACTTCGCTCCAGAGCGTGGTACAACCCCCTGCTGGAGAGCCGCAACTTCTATGTGCCCGGTGTGATAGCCATGATGGTAATGGTGATAACCCTGATACTCAGCAGCATGGCGGTGGTGAGGGAGAAGGAGATAGGCACCATGGAACAGATAATGGTGACCCCCATAAAAAGGTGGGAGTTCATAGCGGGGAAGACCCTCCCATTCGCCGCCATTGGCATGGTCAATGTGCTGGTGGTCAGCGCCGTGGCGGTGCTGTGGTTCAACATTCCCCTCCGGGGCAGCATTCCCCTTCTCATGCTGGCTTCTGTGCTCTACCTTATGAACACCCTCGGCATGGGGCTTCTCATATCCACGGTTTCATCCACCCAGCAGCAGGCCATGCTCTCCAGTTTTTTCTTCATCTTTCCCGCCACACTCCTCTCCGGCTTCGCCTTTCCCATAGAGAACATGCCCGGTGTGATAAGGGCGCTGACGCTGCTGAACCCGGTTCGGTACATGATGACAGTACTCCGGGAGATCTTTCTGAAGGGCAACGGCCTGGAAACCCTCTGGCCCTCATTCCTGGGCATGCTCCTCCTTGGAACTGCCCTCCTCACCGCAGCCACCCTGAGGTTCAGAAAAACCAACTGACCGGAACGACCAGACAGAAAAGGAGAAGAAATGAAAAAAGTGACCATCGAAGCGGGAGAAGCCGCAAGGAACAAGGGAGGTGTCCAGGCGGTGAAGCTTCTGAGCAAGCCCGAGGTGGACGCGGTGCATATAAGGATAGTTCCCGGAGCCACACTGCCCCTCCATGTGACCCCGGTTGATGTTTTCTTCTACATCCTCCAGGGCAGCGGCGAGGTGGAGATAGGCTCCGAAAGGGAAAGGGTAAGCCCCGACATGCTCATAGAGAGCCCGAAGGACATACCCCACGCCCTCCACAACCCCGGTGAAGAGGATTTCAGGGTTCTTGTGGTAAAAACACCGAGACCCTGATGAGCCCGACCGCATTGGTGATAAACGCCCCGGCGGCGGCAGGGGCGGTGTTCCACATGCCGGGAACGGCGCCTGAGCTGCTTGTTCTTCCGCTCCAACTCCCTCATCCGAATCCCATTCCGCTGCTGCTTCACCTTGGCCTTCTTCTCAGACAGCATCGAACTGTCCCTCTGCCGACGCCAGGTGGAAAGATTTGATAGGTACAGCCCCTACCCGCGAAGAAGCGCCCCAACATCACTGTATCTCTTCCCAGGCACCCCCGAGGTCAGGCCGGTCGAGCATGTCCACCAGCGACCGTTCCAGAGACGCGACCTGGATGTCGTGCCCGGCACGAACATGGTGGGGGTTTCCGCCGCATCCATCACGCGGACAACCCGATAGACAGATTTAAAGTTGCGTGACCAGCCCACCCGGGTTATGTTATGGTGTTTTCTATCCTGCTTTGCACTACTGAAACAGTTCTCCCGCGATGATTGATTGCCGTAAGGGGCTGAAAATGGATTCAACGACATCTTATCTGAGAAATCCCGATGTCGCTCTCCGGGATGAGGATGAAAGCGGAAGCATGCTTTTCAACCCCGACACCGGAGAGGTTCTGGTCATCAACGACACGGGAAGATTCATCTGGGATCTCTGCGCCCGGGACATTACTGTTCCGGAAATGGTTCAAAGATTCCATATGGATTACGATGACATTCCGGAGAATGTTCTCGAAGAGGTGGAGCGGTTCGTCAGTGTGATGACCGAGGGCGGTTTCATTGCCACAAGGTAACCCCTCGGTTCCAGGGCATGAAAAAGCGCCATCATCGATGGATGTCTCCATAACCGGCGGATGCAACCTTTCCTGCAGGTACTGCTTCTACGCGGACAGGATGGCTTCCCTCACCGACCTTTCCACGGATGAGTGGAAGGAGAGCTTTCGAAAGCTCGGCGACGCCAGGGTGATGCGGGTCAGCCTCACCGGAGGCGAACCCTTTTCAAGGCCGGACATCTTCGAGCTTATCGATTCGGTGGTCGAAAACAGGATGCGCTACAGCATACTCACCAACGGCACACTGGTTGACGAAAGAGTGATCAGGGAATTCACGGTTCGCAGAAGGCGCATCCGCCTGGACAGCATTCAGATATCCATAGACGGCTCCCGCGCCGAAGTTCACAACAGAAGCCGGCCCGACAGTTTCGACAGAGCGGTGTACGGCCTCAGGCTTCTTCTGAGGGAGGGCTTTCCGGTAACGGTGAGAGCCACCATAAGCAGGCATAACATCGATGACCTCGAGGCAATGGCGGAATTCCTGCTCGAAGACATCGGCCTTCCGGCCATGACCAACAATGAAGCCTCCCCCATCGGCACAGGATGCAGATACAGAGAAGAGATAGCTCTCGACCAAACGGAGATATTGAGGGCGGGACTTCGGCTCGAACAGCTTCAGAAGAGGTATCCCGGCCGCATAACCGCGCAGGCGGGCCCGCTGGCCAAACTCCGCATGTTCCGGGAGATGGATGAGGCCCGTAAAACCGGGAAACCCACAAACCGCTGGAAGATGGGCCACCTCTCCTCCTGCAGCGGAGTGTTCAGCAGAATGGGCATACTCCATGACGGCTCGATCGTGCCGTGCACCATGCTTCACGAGCTTGTGATGGGCAACATTCTCACCCACGATTTTCTTGACTTGTGGAGGAACAGCCCGGTAATCCGGGAAGTGAGGGAACGGTACGCTGTCTCCCTGCGGGATACTCCCCAGTGCCGGGGCTGCCCCTGGCTGGAATACTGCAACGGAGGCTGTCCCGGCATCGCCATGCAGATGCAGGGGAGCATCCGCTCCCCGGCCTGGGAGGGGTGCTACAGGAACTTTTTGAAAGCCAATGATATAGAATCAATCAGGGATATCGCGACCCCCATTGGAAACGGCCGGTAATGACAGACAGCGCACCCGCGATCCCCTCCCTGGGGACCATATACATGTACGCCTCGGGCGCGTGCAATCTTAACTGCTCACACTGCTGGATAGATCCAGTGTTCCAGAGTGAGGGCGGGAAGAGCAGCCTGCACCTCAGCCCTGAACTGGTGAAGAAGGCGGTTGCCCAGGCGAAACCCCTGGGCCTTCACTCGGTGAAACTCACCGGGGGGGAGCCCCTGCTGAATCCAAACATCAGAGATATCATTCAGTTTATCTCCGATGAGAGCATCGGCATCACCATGGAGTCCAACGGAACCCTGGTCACTCGGGAACTGGCTCAATTCCTGGCCTCCACCCCGAAGTTTTCCTTCATGTCGGTGAGCCTCGACGGAGCCGACCCGAAGACCCACGAAGACCTGAGAGGTGTGGAGGGTTCGTTCGAGAAGGCTGTTCAGGGCATCGGACACCTTGTTGAGGCGGGCTTCAAACCCCAGCTGATATGCACGCTTCACAGGGGAAACATCAGCCAGATCGAGGGAGTCATTCAACTCGCGAAAGAACTCGGCTGCGGGTCTGTGAAGTTCAACCATGTGCAGCATACAGGCAGAGGCATGGATTTTGATGAAGATAATGCTCTCGGTGTCGCGGAGATTATTGAGATCAATGGGATGATGGAAGACAAGCTGATTCCAAGCGCAGGAATTTCAGTGTTTCCCGACATACCCTTGGCGTTCCAGAAGCCTGCAAGATTATTGCGAAGCAATCCCGGGAGATGCCACATCCACAACATCATCGGGCTTCTCGCCAACGGCGACCTGGCCCTATGCGGGATCGGAACTTCCATGGAAGACCTTCTTTACGGTAATCTGAACACCGATACCCTGGCGGACATCTGGAACAACTCGCCGAAACTGCAGGCGCTGAGGCGCCTTGTACCGGATGATATGGAGGGTATCTGCTCCAGATGCATCCACAGGAGATTCTGCAAGGGCTGCTGCGTAGCGGGAAACTACAACGACAGCGGCAAGCTCAACGCCCCATATTTCTTCTGCAGCAAAGCGGAAGAGCTGGGGCTGTTTCCGAAATCACGAATCGCTATAATATGTAACTGAGGAGGCCCTAATGGGAAACAGAAAGAAATACACCACGCCCACCGTGATGAACCTGTCCGGATTCGGGGTTCTGGGCAGCGGGTTTCTTGGAGGAAACAGCACGCTGGGCATGTGTATGCCCGGTTCCTCTCCTTCTTCCTCCTACTGTACGAATGGTCATACGACCAGCCAGGCGGAAACTGAATGCTCTCCGGTCGGGCTGGCTCCCCAGTACGGTGAGTGCGCGTCGGGCACAAATGCCTCCCAGGGCTGCATGGCCGGCTCATTCCGATAGCTGACCCGGCATATCCCTGTGTCTGTTCGATTCACCCGGATAGGGATGATCGGTTACAGCTTTCACCATGACCGCAAGCTGGGTTGTATGGGGTTGGAAACAATTCATCGTTTCGACTGGGATTCTTCCGCCAAGGATGTTACTGTACGATACCATCTGACCACGCCGGAAAATGAAACCGGAGTTCCATCACGGATTCGGCAGACATTTCTTCAACGTTTCAACAGCTGTTTCGCCACCAACAATTCGAACTACCTGAGATGCAGGGTTCTGAACTCCCCTCCCCTGATTGAAATACTGGAGCACTGTTCCGGATATCCTGAGTTCGTAACACTTGAGCTTCTGGAAAACTCCGCGGTGGTCATCGATTTCGTGCGTCACCGAATGGATGTTTTCTATACCGCGGCATACGAGCCCTTCCTGCTGGAAACCCGTATTGATCCATCGGCATATTCTCCATTCCTTCACGACTTCGACGCCCTGATGATCCACAGCTCATGCGTGAGTTTCGGCGGCAGGGCGGCGGTTTTCCTGGCTGCGGATGAGGGGGGGAAGACCACGGCGGCGGGTTTGTGCCGGGGCGGCGTTGTGCTTTCGGATGACCAGAACCTTTTCAGAAAACAGGGGGATGGAAGCTGGCTGGCCTGGGGAACACCCTGGACAACCTTCGAGCCGAACACCGGAAGCGCGGTTCCCGGCGGGTTCTTTCTGCTTGAAAAGGCTGATGAGTTTTCCCTTCGGCGGGTGGAGCCCCTTGAGCTGTTCACTTTTCTCTGGAATGAGCATTACCCTTTGCGGTTCATGGTTCCCAGGGTTTACCAGACCAGGCTGTTCGACCTGTACCGGGAACTTGCTTCCTCGGCTCCGGCATACATTCTGAAGTTTCCCGAAGACTGTATTGATCAGGAGGCGATTCTGAAATGCCTGAACCCCTGAAGCCCTCTTCCTTCAGGTTCTACCGGGGCCGGAGCATGAGAACCTCCTTCACTCCCGGCGACTGCGTTTTCTTCGAGGATGTTCCGCCATCCCGGCTTCGGCGCGGGGATGTTGTGATCTTCCGTTCCGAACTGCCCGAAGGCGAGGATGTGGTTCACCGTGTGATCGATGTGTGTGACGGGTATCTCCTGGCCAGAGGTGACGACAACCCTCAGGAAATGGTTGAAAAGGTTCCATTTCACAGGCTGCTGGGGCGGGTAACCTCATTGGAGCGTTGCGGGCGGGGGAAAAAGCCCGTTGCCGGAGGAACCGCCGGTGCTGTCAGGGCCGGGCTGGTGAACCGGGAAGGCATTCCCGCACGGGTGTTCCGTTTCTTCTACGGCTGTCTGAGAAGGTCCGGCATTGCGCGCCTGTTCTGGCGGCCGGGCATAGAAGTGATTTCCCTGGCAACCGAGGAGGGCTGTGTTCTGCGGCTTGTATCCGGCGGCAAAACCGTCGGGAAGTGGCACAGGGAACGCCGTCTTCTAACTCTCAGAAAACCGTACGACCTGGTGGTTAGAATCGGCGATGTAAGCCTTCTGTAGGCTCAGCCGACCCTGACATTTTTTTCTTCACTCCGGACGGTTTTCCCTGAGCGGGCTCTGGCGGGTCATGACAAGCCAGAGCATGGCGTGGAACCACGAAATCCTTTTCCATCCGCTGAGATGTTGCAGATTGAGAAGGGTGGGAACCCTCCGGCGGGTCTTGGTGGCTTCGAGGATCGCATGGTGGCGGGTTTCCCCGGTTTTCAGCATGAGGGTTACCCGGGGGGGGACCGGGGCGCCCAGGGTGGCGGCGGTTTCCAGGGGGGAAGCAACGGCGTTTCCCAGCCTGGTTTGAAGGGCGTTCCGGGTGAAGGGTTTCCAGGTTCCGGCTTCATCTGTCTTCCCGGCCAGAAGGCATGCATCGGCCCACCAGATTGGCCTGATCCAGGGGTTGGTTATCATGTGCAGAAGAACCATGAGCAGGGCATTGTGCCAGGCGAAACCCATGAGGCCCGGCTCGAGATGCCTTCCGTTTTCGAAGAGGTCATCCGGGAGCCTGCCGGGGAAAGTTGCGGGAAAGTAGAAGATGTGGGTGTGAAGCTCGGCCATGGCCCCGTGCCTGAACGCCTTGACTTCTGAAACGATTCCGGACTGAAGCACCCCGTCGCCGGGGGTTCTGCACACCCATCCCGACCGCTTGAACGCGTCGAGAATACCCGGGGTGTCTTCGGTTGTTGTGAACAGGTCCGCGTCCCGCATAATCCTTCCCCCGGGAAAGGGGTAAACGCTTCTGGCGAGATCGAATCCCTTGAACGCCCACACCATGAGGCCCTCTTCATGGATGCGGCGAAGAACCGGTCTTACGGTCTGTTCAAGATGAAACCACCTGGCCGAGGCGGGAAGCCTTGAATCGTTTCCCCTGAACTCCCGTGCGAGGAGGGGGGAAAGCTCGTGATCAGGTCCGGGGTCGGGGCCCTGGTAACTTCCGGCTTTCGCCCCGGCAAGCAGCCATTGACAGGCGGCCCTGGTGATGCTGTCCGGTGTGTTCCTATCCGTCATTTGCCCCTGCCCGGGTTGGGGGTTTTCAGCCGGGAATCTGCAGCCCCGATAACATGCCGGGGCCGGTGATTGCAAGCAACGGCGTTTGACCGGATCAGACCCGGGGGTTATGGTGTTCCCTGGTTTTTTTCGGCGAGAGGAGATGTTGTGGTACGATCCGGTGTTTCCATGTTCACGGTTGTTCTTTCCGCGCTGCTTGCGGTGGCCTGCGGAGAACCCCCGGAGGAGGCGGCTGTGGAGCAGTCGTTCAACCGGTTGGTAGACGCGCTGGAGGCCGGAGACAGCGAAGAGTTCTTCCGGCATGTCAGCGGGAACACCCGGTTGTTTCTTGATGACCTCGCAACGGGTCTCGGCGGGGCGGGAGCCGGTGAGTTCGCCGACGGCGGGGAACTGATGGAATACCTGCTGGAGGATGAACTCACCTTCCGTTTTCACCGGGGTGTTGCTTCGGTAACGGTGGATGGCGATTCCGCTGTTCTTGTGACCTCACCGGACGGAGAAACTCATGTCTTCCTTCGGGAAGAGGGCGACTGGCGGCTGAACATGGAGCCGGTTTTCCGCAGCGCTTTTGATGAGGTGCTTCGGGAGGGAGGCATGACGCTGGAAGACCTTCTTCCCTGAGTTCAGCGCCTGGGCGGAGGATCCAGAACGGTTCGAACCGCGTTTGAGAGGTTGTTTTTCGAGAACGGCTTCTGCAGAAAGTTGACGCCTTCCTTCACCATGCCCTGCTGGGTTACCACATCGGCGGAGTAACCGGACATGAAGAGGCACACGGCGTCGGGGAACCGGCTCATGATTCTCCGGGCAAGATCCCTGCCGTTCATGACGGGCATAACCACATCTGTAAGAAGCAGGTGCAGAGGTTCTTCAAGGCTTTCCGCGATTTCCAGGGCCTTTTCCGTGGTTTCCGCGGCGAGAACCCGGTAGCCCATGCTTTCCAGCATGGATACCGTGAGATGGAGCACCGGTTCTTCATCTTCAACCACCAGAATGGTTTCGGTTCCATGCTCCGGCAGTTCCGGGGGGCTTTCTTCCGGCTGTTTCTTCGTTCCCAGGTGTCTCGGCAGATAAACCTTGAACATGGTTCCCTCGCCGGGTTCACTGTAGACATTGATGAACCCGTTGTTCTGCCTGACGATGCTGTAGCCGGTGGCCAGGCCAAGGCCGGTTCCCCGGTCGGATTCCTTGGTTGTGAAGAAGGGCTGAAACAGCTTCGATATGACTTCCCGGTCCATACCGCAGCCGTCGTCGCTTACGGCCAGCAGTACATAGTCGCCGGGGGGGAAACCGGGATGCCAGGTGGAATACGCTTCATCGGCGGTGACATTCATCGTTTCGATTATCATTCTGCCCTGACCGCAAATGGCGTCCCTGCCGTTCAGGCAGAGGTTCACCAGGATCTGGTCAACCTGAGCCGGATCCACCAGCACCGGCCACAGCCCTTCATGGGGTTTCCAGACCAGTTGAATGTTCTCTCCGATCAGGCGTCTGAGCATTTCCAGCATGGCTTCAACCGCGTGATTCAGATCCACAACACCGGGCTCTATCACCTGCTGACGGGCAAAGGCGAGAAGCTGCCGGGTCAGCGCGACTGAACGCTCCCCCGCCTTGCGGACTTCCTGAAGAGGCGGCCAGAGGGGGTGCTCCGACGATATCTGCTCCAGCGCCGATTCGGCGTACCCGAGAATCACCCCGAGCATGTTGTTGAAGTCGTGGGCAACGCCTCCGGCGAGTTTTCCTATGGATTCAATCTTCCTGGCCTGGTTCAGCTCGGACTGGAGTTTCTCCCGGGCTTCCCTGTCCTGAATCTGCGTTGTTATGTCCCGGCTGATGGCCACCACCGAATCCACGCTTCCGTCGGCGCCCTCCTCGGGTATCAGCCGAAGATTGTGGGTGGCGGAGCCTCCGGCGGAAGGGTTGAACAGCTTCTCAAGGGGTTGTCGGGTCATGAACACATGGCGCAGGGCATCTTCCCAGAAGGCGCACACTTCTTCCGGCAGGCCCAGTTCCCGGTGGGTCTTCCCGATCATCTTCGACGGATCGACGCCCATGGCGTCCGCGGCGTTACCGGAGACACTCAGGTGCCTTCCCCCGCTGTCGAACCGCATTACCAGATCCGGCAGATCCTGCGCCAGAACCCGGTGAACCTCCTCCCTCTCCCGGAACGCCTTTTTCATCTCCTCATGTTCGGTAACATCGCTGAACATCGTGGCGAACCGGTCATGGCCCATGGCGAAGGCGTTGATCTCCAGATGCCTGCCCGGGGGATCAAGGAAGTGCCGGAAGCCGGCGGATAACCCGGTTCGAACCACCCTGCCGTAGACGGCCAGCAGCGGTGGTCTTTCGGAAAACACCTCGCTTGCCCTGCGACCCACCACCCGTTCCGCCGGAATCCCGGTGTGGGTTTCAAAGGCGGGGTTCGCGTCTACAAAGACATAATCCACCGGCCTGCCCTTCCCGTCGAAAACCATCTCGCAAACCGCGACGGCGTACCGGGCGTTCTGGAAGAGAAGCCTGTGCATCCCATCATTTTCCTGAAAGGCAACGGTTTTCGGCTTCAGGCCGGTGATGTCGGAGGTTACCCCGAATGCCGCGGAGTTGCCGCCGGGCAAAGGGTGCACGGATCCGTGGGAGCGGACCCGGATGGTCTCCCCGTCCCCGCGGACCAGACGGTATTCGAGGCTTACATTCCGAGCCCTGGTCCTGAGTGAAGAAAAGAGGGTATCCTTCACTTTTTGAAGGTCTTCGGGATGAACATGGGAGAAGTAGCGCTGAAAGCTGTGACCCACGGTGCCCGGAGGCAGGCCGAGCATTGAATCCGCGGCGGAGGAAATGGTGCTGGAAACGAATTTTCCCCTGGAATCGGTTTCGTAGCGCCAGATGATGTCCGAGACCATGTCAACGAGTTCCTGGTAACGGCTCTCACCGGCTCTGTGAGCCTCTTCAGCCCGCCTCAGTTCGGTTATGTCGGTTATTTTCGTAAGTACTCCGGGGGTTCCATCTCCGAGGGTGATGGGGATTTTGCTGGTTTCGGTTACGAAAACCCGGCCTTTCAGTTCCGTTTCATCCTGGGTGAACAGCGGCTCACGGGTTTCAAAAACCCGCTTGTACTCATTGTAAACCTTTTCCGAAAGAAAAGGAAACTGCTCGCTCAGTTTCAGACCCACCGCTTCAGGGTTCAGACCGAGCTCACCGCACCTGGCGCTGAAGGTTCGGTTCATCATCACGATTCTGTAATCACTGTCGATGATGTGAATGCTGCTGTTCAGGGCGTCGATGGTGGCCCGGTAAAGGGCCTCGCTTTTCCGAAGGGCTTCCTCGGCCCGGTGGCGCCCGGTTATGTCGGTGTCGCTGCCCCGGTAGCCCCGGAGGGACCCGTCGGCGTTCAGCAGCGGAATACCGTTGGTGGACATGGTCAGCCGTCGGCGGCCCCGGGTAAGCACGGTGTTGACCAGCCCGATGAACATCTCTCTCCTGTTGAAAACGCCGAGTGTGAACTCCTTGAAAGCCTCCCTCTCCTCCTCGGGGTGAAGGTCGTAGAAATGCAGGTTTCCCGTCAGCTCTTCGGGCCGGTACCCGAGAACATCCTTCACCACGGGGCTTACGAAGGTGAACATTCCTTCCCGGTCAACCTCCCACACCACGGTGCGGTTCTGTCTGGCCAACTGGTCGAACCGCTCCCGGCTCTCACGGAGGGCTCTTTCGGCGGTTCTCTGTCGGGTGATGTCCACCGCGGAGCAGACCACCCGCTCGATTCCGCCGCTGCTGTTCTTCTCCGGGGTTGAGTGTATGGACAGCAGCCGTTTTTCACCGGCCCCGTCCGGAACCCATTCCTCGGTTTCGCAGGGTTCGTCGGCCCGGAAAGCCCCGATGAACCCCCGACGCAGGGCATCGGCGGCTTCAGGGGGCAGAGCTTCGTTCAACGGTTTTCCCGCGAGGTCTTCGAGGGTTTTCCGATGGAATCCGGCGTGGGCCATGTTGACCAGGCCGTAGGTATGCTCGTCGGTCATGGTCCACACCTGGTGGCGCAGGGAGTTCAGAATCCGGTGGTTTTCACTCAATACATGCAACCTTCACATTACGGAAGCGACCCCTCCTCCGAAACGCGTTTACAAAGATAAGCGGATAAGGGTAAGGGGAAAAGTGCCGGAGAAATCCGGTGAGAATGTCGCGGTTCCCTTCAGGCGCAGATGGGGAGAGACAAACAGAACGGTTCCGCCTGGGCTTTCGGGGTCGGGACTGTACAGGGTTCGGACATTTGGCGCGTCGCTGTTGCCGCAGTAGATATGTCCGTGGTTCGCGCCGCTGTAGACTATCTCGATGAGCAGGCCGGCGTCGCCATGAAAGGTGTGGGCCTGATCCAGGGGAATCTCAACCCATCCCCCGTCGGCGTGGAAAAGCGGGTCGAAGCCGGTAAAAACCGTTGTCATGCCTCCCGACGAGTTGTCGTCGAAAACCGCGGAAAGCTCGTCACCCGCCGCAGAGCCCATCAGCACCGTGAAGCGCCCGAAGGTTACCGTGTCACGGTAAACCGCCCGGAACTCCAGGGAGTTCACGGTCAGCCCCATGTGCCGGGAACCCCCTATCTCACTCCCGGGTACCAGCACCTGGTACCGCAACCCGGGCAGTCAGCCACCGCAGAAGGGCATGTTCAGCGGGAAGCCGGTTGCTCCCACCTCCACCGTGGCGGTACCGGTGAGGGGCCACAGGGAAAGCGCAAGAAGCAAAAATGCCATTTCCACGGTTTTCCCTTCCATCCGGCGGTTCGCCATCGCCTTTACGAGCATAAACGCCCCCCCTTCACAGGTCAATCACCAAGGGGCCGTTTTTCGGCGATGAATTCGCCTGCTCCGCAGCGCTTTATATTCCTGTTGCCGCTCAGGGGAGCGGATTTCGAGATATGCGGAAGGAAATTCCGCAACCGATACTCCCCCTCGACTCGAAGGGGGACGGGAAAGGATGATCATGTCAGGCAACGGGGTGATTGATTCCCTGATGAGCCGGAGGTCCATAAGAAAGTACAAACCCGACCCTCCTTCAGACGAAGTGGTGGAAACCGTTGTCCGGGCCGGTCAGCACGCCCCGTTCGCGATGCAGCTGGGAAGCGTTCTGCTTTCCCGGAAGGCCGGGAAGAACCCCTTCAAGGCGCCCCTGTGTTTCACCATTTGCGCCGATGCCCACAGGCTGGAAAGGGTGATGGAGCGCCGGGGCTGGAAAAGAAGCGCGTCGAACGCCTACACCCTGCTGTTCGGCATCCAGGACGCGTGCTACATGGCCCAGAACATGGTAACAGCCGGCGAAAGCCTGGGTATGGGAAGCTGCTTCATCGGCGGCGCCCCTTTCATGGCGGCGAAACTGAGGGAGCAGTACGGGCTGCCCCCGGGAGTGTTTCCGGTGGTGATGCTGGTGATGGGCTACCCAGATGAGAATCCGCCGGTGCGCCCCCGCTACCCTCTGCCGTTCCATCTCTTCGAGGACGCCTACCCGGAACTGACCGACGAACGGGTGGACCAGGCCATGGAGGAGATGGACCGGGGCTACCTCGAGCAGGGTTACTACCGCCGGGCCAACTACATGATCCCTCTTCCGGACGGGATGGAGGAAGCCTTCAGCTTCGATGACTACAGCTGGACCGAACACATCTCACGAAAGATGGGGCTGTGGGGAAGCGACCCCGACCAGCTTCTGAACATCCTTGCCGAGTGCGGATTGGGAGTGACGAAATGAAGGCGCTGGTGATCTACTACTCCATGGAGGGAAACACCCGGCTTACCGCTGAAACCATAGCGGAGGCCGCCGGGGCGGACCTGCTGGAGTTGAAACCGGAAAGGGAGAGCGGGTCCCGGGGCCTCTCCCGATATCTGTGGGGCGGGAAGGCGGCGATGATGCGGGAAAAACCCGCCCTGCTCCCCCTTGAGGTAGACCCCGACCGGTACAACATGTTCTTCATCGGCACACCGGTGTGGGCGTGGACCCTTGCCCCGCCGCTGAACAGTTTTCTTTCCTGTCGGGATTTCTCCGGGAAGCAGGTAGCCCTCTTCTGCTGCCACGGCGGTGGGCCGGGCAGGATATTCCGGAGAATGCGCGAGGCCATTCCGGGAGCGGTGTTTCTGGGGGAACTGGGTCTGCGGGACCCGGCAAAGCACGACACCGAAGCCCAACTGGCACTGGCGGGAAAATGGGCGCTGGAGATGCGCGACGGCCTTCGGTGATACGGCGTTCCCTCCCGCGGCAATGAAATGAAAGGGGTTTGCATGACATACCGGGAGATCGTGGGGTTTCACGGCCACGCCTGCCCGGGGCTGGCCATCGGCTACCGGATGTCGCTGGCGGGTCTCGAAGCCCTGGCTTCGGTTCGGGCAACCGACGAGGAACTGGTGGCGATTACGGAGAACGACGCATGTGGCGTGGACGCGCTGCAGTGCCTCACCGGATGCACCTTCGGCAAGGGCAACCTGCGGTTCAGGGACTACGGGAAAAGCGTGTACACCCTCTACTGCCGGACCACCCTTCGGGGGGTTAGGGTGCTCTTCCATGGCGGGGGTTTTCCGGAAGAACTCAGGGATGACCGGGAGGCCCGAATGGCCTGGATTCTCAGCGCTCCGGAGGAGGAGATGATATCCGTGACTCCGGTTACCCTTGAAGAGCCGGAGCCCGCGGCTGTTCACCGAACGGTTTCCTGCTCCGTCTGCGGGGAGGGGGTTATGGAAACCCGGCTTCGGGACGGCATGTGCGTTCCCTGCCGGGAATCGAAGAATGCCGGCTCAGCGATCGGCTGAAACCGGCGCCGTTGCTTGTCTCCGCGGACTGTGACATCTTCCGAACAAAGAGATGAGGGAAAGGCATGAGTTCAAGTCTGCTGAAAAGGGCGGAAAGGGAGCTGGTTGCCGGAACGGAAAGGGCGACGGAGGCGGATGTCACCCTGGTTCTCGAGGAAAAGGAGGCCATTCTTCGGAAGGTGTTCGGCAGCAGGCACCTGGCCCGCTTTTTCCAGGATGTGAAACTGCTTTTTCAAATGCATCTGGATTATGCCGCGAGGCGGTACAGGTGCATACCCTGGAACACCATAGCCGCCTCGGCCACAGCCCTGCTCTATGTGCTGAACCCCATGGATCTTATTCCGGATTTCATACCGGGCATCGGATACCTTGACGACGGCATGGTGGTAATGCTGGCCATGAAGCTCATCGGCCGCGACCTCGAGAAGTACCGGATATGGAAAGAGGGCCGGGGCTGATCCCCTCTACTTCATGAAGTTCATTACTGTGATCGTCAGTGTGGCCACCGTCAGCGCGAGGGATATGTAATCGCTGTTCCTGGTAAGCCACGAGTACTCAACCTCGATGGTGCTGTTGGGGCGGATGATGTAGCTCTCGGTGTTGACATTCTCGAGGATCCCCGTGCTGGAGCTGATGATGATGTTCTGCCGGCTGGCGTTCTCCTGAAAACCCCCGGCGGCCTGAATGTACCAGTCGGCGGTGGCCCCGGGGCGGAATGACACCATTCCCGGAGTACGGACCGCGCCGCCCACGAAAACCGCGCTTTCATGGGGCACCAGGTTCAGTGTGTCGAAGGGCATCACCAGATGGTCGGCGAAACCCGTTGTTTCATTCCAGAGTGTTATCATCCGGTTGTCGCCGGTGGAGATGTAGGAACCTGGAAGGTCGATGTTTCCCGATATGACCGCCAGCTCCCGAACCAGCTGCGTCAGGCTTACTCCGTTCTGCCCCACATCATAGGTTGACACCACGCCCATCTTGTTCACGAAAGCGGGATGCGCGCTGGGATACACCTCAACCACATGCACGTTTCCAAGAAACGGGTTGGACCGGAAACGGGATGTGACCGGGTCGGTGGAGAGGTCAACCGTGAGGGTATCGCCACTGTGGGTGATGGCGTGGCCGTACTGGCTTCCGTAGATGCGAAGCCCGCCGCTTGTTTGAATAAGCTCGGCTACGGTTTTTGTGGCGTACACCGGATACCTTCCCGGGGAAACCACCATTCCCCGAAGGTCCACATTCACAACCCTGGGAAGCTGCAGTGTGAGGCGCGCCCTGAGGGATGGAAACTGCC
>Ga0334888_1000368_pt1 | contig 73082 bp, 57 predicted proteins | sample GraSluR1_MG_FD_207227 | JGI IMG/M metagenome (GOLD analysis project Ga0334888, IMG submission 207227) | Sludge microbial communities from methane-producing bioreactor in Wageningen University, Netherlands - Granular Sludge_3_08-R1 | ecosystem: Engineered > Bioreactor > Anaerobic > Unclassified ... | reverse complement strand
CCCGGGGCATCACGCCCATTTCCGGGATACATCCGGTGCCCGACTCGAGCACCCAACCCGCTCCGAATTGTTACACGCAACCCTCCAGCCACCTGCCCCGCCCTCGGCGCAATCGGGCCGTATCACCGCCGGTTGCCGATCCGGCCGCCCTTGCGGTATCGTAGGCCACAATCGGGTGAGTGGCGGAATGGCAGACGCTGGGGACTTAAAATCCCCTGGGGGGTTCCCCCCGTGCGGGTTCGAATCCCGCCTCGCCCAGTGGGTTTAGGTCGCTCACGACGCCATTGCAGCCGCGGTGCAGGGAGCTTGCGTGACTGCTTTCTGCCGGCCGGGCTAATCTGTTTCGGGCGGTCGGTTCGATATCGTACCAGTGCGAGCGGCAAACGAGGCGTTCATCGTCGGTCGCCGGGCTTCGGTCCGGTCAGCAGACCCGTGACGCCTGAAGAAGTTTTTTTCGGAGAAACGGTCTATGTGTATCACCTGCCTGCTGTACCCGTTGCTGGCCCTCTTCGCCGCGTTCTTCGGCTTGTTCGGGATCACCATCTGACCCTGATCGGGCAGAAGCCCCGGCCGCCCCGGGGTGCAGAACGGGCAATCGCGAGATTGACGTGTTGGCCGGACGGGCCTGGATGCCGGCGAGGTGAGGGTCTGCGCCAAGCGGCCGGTCTCACGCGCGCCGACATCGGGCACCCCGTCGGCATGGCGTGACAGACAACCGGGTGCGCATCCGCATCTGTGCGAAAGCGCGAAGAGTGGACCGGCTTCAGCCGATCGGCTGCGGGTCCCCGTGGGTTCCAAAGAGGGTCTGGCTCACCCCTCCAGCTTCCCTTCTCTCTGCCACGACTCCGAACGGGGTGGCACCGCCCTTGAGCCGGGGTTGACGTTCAGGCGATCAAGTCGCTTCATCCTCAAGGGCGCGTTCGGCTGACATGCGCGGAACAGTCACGGCACACCAGGCTGTGCGGGAATGGCTCCAAAGCAGTGGCGTCCCTGGTCCGCTGCCCCCTTCGTCCCTCTTTGCCCATTTTCGCTTTTTGCTTTTTGATTTGGTCTTCCAGTACACTTCCTCAGTCAGCCCTGGAGGTTTTGTGTGTTTCGACGACTCTGGGACGCCATGGAGGACTTTCCGCCCGGCCGGGTGCCGCTGCTGCTGATCGTGTTTGCGATCGTATCCGGCGGCGTGGTGGCCGTGCGCAGCGCGATCCATCGCGAGCCGAAGCTGACCGTCTGGACGTTTACGCACATTTCGGCCGAGGAATTCAAAGGGCGGCTGAAGGACCACCCGGACCGCGGCGAGATCAAGCTCGAGAACCTCGGCAACGCGATGTTCGACCGTCTGTCCCTGGCCATCATGACGCAGAAGGAGCTGCCGGACCTGGTCGAAATCGAGCAGACGTTTGCCGGCCAGTTCCTGCGCGGGCCGGTGGAGAGCGCCCCATTTGTTGACCTGACCGATCGCATCCACGGCGAGGGCTGGGACAAGAAGTGCGTCTACGCGCGCTTCGCCCGCTATTCCCTGGGTGGCCGGATTTTCGGCATCCCGCACGACCTGCACCCGATGGTGCTGGTCTACCGGCCGGACGTGCTGGAATCGCTGGGTCTGAGCCCGGAGCAGTTGGCCACCTGGGATGACTGGATTCGCGCAGCCGACCGGCTGCACCGCCCCGGTGCCATGGGCACGGAGGACTGGCGGCGCGGCATCGTGCTGTCGACCATCGAGGCGTTTGACTATCTGTCCCTGCTTTGGCAGCGCGGAGGGGACATCTTCGACGCGGACGGCCACGTGATCATCGACAGCCCGCTGGCCATCGACACGCTGGTGTTCTACCGGTCGCTGTTCGAGGGTGAGCACCCGGTGGCGGGCGCCCGGCTCAGCAGTTGGTCGGAGGACTACGCGGCCCTGGCCCGCGGGCAGTTCGTGGCGTACCCGGCCCCGGACTGGATGCTGGCCGGCATGCAGATGGAGGCCCAGACGCTTCTGGCGGGCACGGTGCGCTGCATGCCGCTGCCGGCCTGGCAGCCCGGGGGGCGCCGGACGAGCACCTCCGGCGGAACGGCCATGTTCATTCCGAAGGGCTGCGCGGACGTGGACCGCGTTTGGGAGCTGGCCAAGTTCCTCTATTTCGACCGCGACTCGCTGATCCGGCGGTTTCGCCGGCAGACCATCGTACCGGCCCTGCACACGGTGTACGACGATCCGGCGTTTGATGAAGAGGTCGCGTTCTTCCAGGGACAGAAGGTGGGCCGGCTGCTGACCGAGCTGGCGATGGAAGTTCCGCCGGTCCAGGGCTCGCCCTACATCTCCGAGGCGTACACGCGGCTCAACGCCGTGTTTGCCGATGTGATGGCCGGCCGGGTGGCGCCGGAGACTGCGTTGAAGGATGTCGCCCGCCGACTGCGCGAGACCATCGCCCGCGATCAGAGTGCAATGGAGCGGGCGGGCGGCGGGTAGGCACCTTTGCGCGGTGCGATGCCCACATTTCGCATCTGCAAAACGGGGTGACGTGTGACCGGAATCGGTCATCCGGCTCGCGTGAGCATTCGCTTTCCGAGGCGGCAGTCGTGTTGAACCGCTGCCCCCAAGCGGCTATCTTCCGGACGGTTCCCGAAGGCACCGTAGTCCACGTGAGCAGCCGCAGCGCATCATGGCCCGATCGACGAGTCCGGAACGAGCAGGCGTGTCCCCCTGGCTGTTCCTGTTTCCGTTTCTGGCCATCTTCCTGACGTTCACCGTGTATCCGCTGTTTGCCTCCGTGCATCTGTCGCTGCGACAGCGCGTGGGGACGGCCATCGACGTCTATGTGGGGGCGCAGAACTTCGCCGGGCTGGTCGGCGACCGTGTGTTCTGGGCGTCGATGGGTCGGACGGCGTATTTTGCCGTTCTGTCGCTGCTGGTGCAGTTGCCTGTGGCGCTGGGCCTGGCGCTGCTGGTGCATCAGAAGAAGCTCATCGGGCGGGCGTTCTTTCGGACGGTTTTCTTCCTTCCGGTGCTGGTGGGGGCGGCTTTCATCGGCGTGAGCTTCGTTCGCATCTATGGCGTGCAATACGGCAGCCTGAACGCAGTGCTCGGCTGGTTCGGCATCCCGGCGGTCGACTGGCTGCGCGATCCGAAGTGGGTGATGAACACGCTGGTGCTGACCGGCGTCTGGATGTTCGCCGGGTTCAACATGGTCTACTTTCTGGCCGGGCTGCAGGGGATTCCCACGGAGCTCTACGAGGCCGCCACCATCGACGGGGCCAACACGTGGCAGAAGTTTCTCGCGGTGACGATGCCGGGCATCTGGCCCATCGCCGCGTTTTTGATCACGGCGTCCACCATCGGCTCGTTCGGGCTGTTCGACCTGCCCTGGATTCTGTGCCAGCGGGGCGGGCCCGGCCAGGCGAGCACGACGGTCATGGTCTACCTGTACGAACGCGGTTTCGTGTCCGGCGACCTGGGCTACGCGGCCGCCATCGGCTGGATGGTCACAGTCATTTTGCTGGTGGTTGCGCTGGTGCAGCTCAAGGTGTCACGGGCCTGGAGTGACTGACGGGAGCAATGGCAGCCATGCGAGCCGGACGTCTGATCATCTACGTGCTGCTGGCGGTCACCACGTTCTTTTCGCTGGGGCCGTTTCTGTGGATGGTCTCCGGCTCGTTCAAGACGCAGGACGAGATCAATCAGCCGGGCGGCGGGCCGCTGATTCCGAGGCACGGCACCACCGCCAACTACGAAATCCTGTTCGAGCGGGTGTCCTTCGGGGGGTACCTGGTGAACACGGTGTACGTGGCCAGTGTCACCGCGTTGTTGACCACGCTGGTCAGTGCCATGGGCGGCTACGCCCTCGCCAAATATGGATTCCGCGGCAAGGGCCTGGTGACGGGGGTCGTGCTGGGCACGATGCTGCTGCCGCCGGTCGTGCTGCTGGCGCCGTTGTTCAGACTGGTGCATGCCCTGCGGTTGATTGATTCGTTCTGGGGGCTGATTCTGCCGGGGGCGGCCAGCGGGTTCGGCGTGCTGATCATGCGGCAGTACCTGCGGTCGGTGCCCAACGACCTGATCGACGCGGGCCGGCTGGACGGGGCGGGCGAGTGGCGCATTTTCTGGTCGGTGATTCTGCCGCTGATCCGGCCGATCACCAGCGCGCTGCTCATCTTCACGTTCCTGGGAAGCTGGAACGCGTATCTCTGGCCGATGATCGTCCTGCGCGATGAGCGGAACTACCTGCTGACCGTGGCCGTCACCAACGTGGTCGCCTCGATTCATCAGCAGGAGTACGGCGTGATTCTGGCGGGCACGTTGATCAGCATCGCGCCCATTATTCTGCTGTTTCTGGCGCTGCAGCGTGAGTTCATCAGCGGTTTGACCCTCGGAGCCGTGAAGCAGTGATGGCTGCGATCACGCGCCACAAGAGGAGTTGCCTTTGTCGGGTCCGCCCCGGCGGACCGTTCAACAACCCACTGACCTGGAGACTGCCATGACCGTCCGAACCCGATCCATCGCAACCTGCTTCGCCCTCGCGTTTTTGCTGCTGGCCGGATGCCAGGAGACGGCCCGTCCGTCGATCCCGATCGGCCTGCTCGACGGGCTGCCCCTCCTCACGAACGACCAGGCGCAGCGTGCGCGAAACGTCGTGGACATCCCGCCCGGGACGGTGGTGGAGCTTGCAGACCTGAAAGGCCCCGGCGTGATCCGGCACATCTGGATTACCGCTCGGGAGGGGGGCGACCGGCTCTACAAAGACCTGGTGCTCCGGATGTACTGGGACGGCGAGCCCCACCCCAGCGTGGAGGTCCCGCTGGGCGATTTCTTCACGGTCGGCTGGGGCGAAGAGCGTGACGTCGCCAGCTTGGTGGTCGAGATGATCCCGGCCATTCTGCCGAACCACGCGGCGCTGAACTGCTGGTGGCCGATGCCGTTCGAGACCGCCCGCATCGAAATCGAACACCAGGGCAGCGAGCCCGTGCAGTTGTTCTTCTGGATCATCAACTGGGAGCGGGTGGCCGCGCTGCCCGCGGACTGCGGCCGGTTCCACGCCCAGTGGAACCGGCAGAACCCCGTCCCCCGCGGCGGTCCTTATGTCATCCTGGAGGCCGAGGGGCGTGGCCGGTACGCCGGCACGATCATGAACTACCACCTGCTGGAGCCGGGCTCCTGGGTGGAGGGGGGCGAGTTGATCTACATCGACGGCGACGACCGGCCGACCCTGGAAGGCACCGGCGCCGAGGATTACATGGGTCTGGCGTGGGGCTTCCGGCCGGACCACAAGCTGCTGTTCCACGGCACCAGCTTCGGGCCGGTGATCGACCGGATGAGCGCGTATCGGTTCCACATCCTGGACCCGATCCGGTTCCAGAAGAGCATCCGGGTGACGATGCGTTGCCACGGCTGGGACGTGCAGGCCCGGTCGGACGATTACTCGTCGGTCGCCCTGTGGTATCAGACCGAGCCGCACCGCCCGTTCCCCACGCTGCCGGCCCCCGAGGACCGGGTGCCGCCGGATCTGGGCCCCCCGATCCGGACTCAGTGAGCTCGTACAGAGAAACGCGCAAGGAAGAGGAAAGTCGTCGCATGAGCCAACCCTGGTCCGTCACCATCGAGCGGAGCGGGCCGAACACCGCCCGCGTCGTATTCTGCCCGGCCGGCGTGTCCGTCGGCCCCACCTTCGCGGTTCGCGAGCCGCAGTTTGAGCCCGTGCCGATCCCCGGCACCGGCGCGGTGACCGTCTGCGAGGGACGCGTATCCGTGTCCGTGCAGCCCGACGGCCGCTTCCCGCACGCGGACAACCTGAGGATCGAATGGACGTCCCGCGGACGACGGCGCACCTGGCGGCCGGGCGACCTGGACCACGAGAACCTCGGAGCGGCGTTCTTCGCGCTGGACAACCTCTGGCGCGACTACGTGCCCGCCGGCGTGCGACCGGCCGATCCCATGGCGGGGTACGATGACCACATTTGGAACACGGCGACGCTGACGGCGGCCATCGAGAAGGCGTACAAGAGCGTGCGCGGCAAATACCCCGAGACCGAGGAACGCAACACAGACGTCCGTCGCCTTGTGTCCGGCAAGCCGCCGCTATTGTTTCCGGATTGGCCGGCGGACGTGCATAAGGCGTACGACATCGTTCGTCACAGTCCGCCGGGATTGCTGACGCGGTCCGGTTTGAGCCTTTTCCGAGACGGCACGCCGCCGTGGGATGCGCAGTCGGAATGGATCGGGGCGATTCCGGGTCCCCAGCCGTTTGTCCTGTACCTCGTGTACCACGACTGTGACTGGCGATTGGCCGTTCGCGAGCTGACGCGGCTGCTGGGCCCGATCCCGCGCATTCCGTCGTCACTGCTGGGCGTGTGGTACTCCAACTACGCGCCATTCGGCGCCGCGGATTTGCAGAAGATCGTCGCCGGCTTTGCGGAATACAACCTGCCGCTGGACACAATCAGCGTGGACATGGACTGGCACGACGGGGGCTGGTACGGCTACGGATGGAACCAGGAGTTGTTTCCCGATCCGGACGCATTCGCCGCCTGGCTTCGCCAGGAGAGGCTGAAGGCCACGTTCAACGTCCACCCGCTGTACGTCCCGGCCACCGAGGCGCGGCTGGAGGAGTTCAAGCAGGCCGCCGGCCACTCCGGCGAGGTGTTCGGCGAGGCCGGCGACTGGCATCCGTTCCAGGCGAACACGCTGAAGGTCGACATCGAGGACCCGCGACACGTCCAGGCGTATCTGGAGCTGCACCGCCGCGCGGAAGACGCCGGCTGCGATTTCTGGTGGATCGACGGAAGCGTGCTGCGGCCGGACGGTCGCGACGACAGCTCGTGGCTGAACCACGTGTACCGAGCGCACCTCGCAAAGCGCCCCGGCCACACGCCCATCGTGCTGGCCCGCGCGGGCGGGCTGGGCGGCCATCGCGATGTGATTCTTTTCACCGGCGACGCGTGTTCGCAGTGGGAGGTCCTGGCGTTTGAGGTGGAGGCGTCGATTCGGGCGGTCGGCGGCCTGATCGCGTACGTCTCGCACGACATCGGCGGTTTCTGGCACGATGCGAAGGATCGGCCGACGAACCAGCCGCCCGACCACCTGTATGTCCGCTGGCTGCAGTTCGGCTGCCTGAGCCCGATCATGCGTTTGCACAGCTTCAACGGGGTGCGCGAGCCCTGGCGGTTCGCACCGGACACGCTGCGCATTGCACGGCGATTCATGCAGCTTCGTATGAGGCTGATGCTCTATCTGGACCGCCTGGTTGACGAAGCCCACGAAACCGGTCTTCCCCTGCTTCGACCCATGTGGTTCGAGTTCGACTCGGATGAAGCCTACGAATGCACGGGCCAATACATGCTTGGCGAGCGTCTGCTGGTGGCGCCGGTCACGCGGGAAGATGCGAAGGTCCGCTACTGGCTGCCCCCAGGCGCGTGGCACGATGCGTTTGCGAACCGCACGCTTACCGGCCCGAAGTGGGTGGAAGAGACCGTTGCGATGTACGGGATGCCGTTGTGGCTCAAGGAGGGCACAAGCCTGGACCTGGCAAAGCCCACGCGGAAGGTGAGAGGCGCGCTGGTCGGCTTTCGGGAGACCGTCCGCGGCCCCGGCTGGGCGGTACGTTCCATTTTCTAGGGCAGGCCTGGGGGGCCCGAGGGATTCCCAGCCCGGCGAGGCTCTGCTCCCTCTTGCGGGACCAAGCCCTCCGTGTGGGGCCAAGCCTTTCCTTGTGGGAGCCGGCCTTTCCTTGTGGGAGCAGGCCCTTCCTTGTGGGACCGGCTTTCCAGCCGGTCTGAGTCTCCTGCCGATCCTGGTCCGCACGGCGGACCCTACGAAATCGGACCTGTGGGACCGGCTTTCTCGCCATCCCGGCGCGCCGGGACCTGCGGAGACCAGCCGGTCCGTCCCAACCGTGGCCATGACCATTCTGCGGTCCTACAATAAGCCCGACAGGCGGCTTCTCGATGCCGGATGGACGACGCATGGAAAAGCATGGCTCGCTGGCCCGACAGTTCTTTCTCTTGTTCCTGGCGACGGTGGCCGCGTTTCTGGTCGTCCTGAAGCTGGACCTGGCCGGCCGGCTCGCGTATTCCATCGAAAAAGCCCGGCTTCGGGCGATCCAGGAGTCGCTGCCGACGCCGGATCAAGTCGCCCAGGCGGCGGAGAGCACGCGGCGGCTGACGCAGGCGGTGGCCCCGGCCGTCGTGAGCATTACGACCGAGCGGCGCCACGCACGCGGCACATCCGGGGACCTGCGTTCGCTGGAAGACGACATCCGCCGGTTTCTGTTGCCAAGGGGATCTTCCCCCGATGACTCCGGCGAGCCTCCGGGAGCACCGGACGATGAGTTGCACCGCCGCTTCCCCGAAGACGAACCCTTTACCTTCGGCACCGGCCTGGGCAGCGGCTTCATCGTGGACTCAGACCGGGGATACGTGCTGACCAATCGCCACGTGATCGCGGGCGCCGACGTGATCCGCGTACAGCTCGCCGACGGCCGGATCCTGGAGGCCGCTCTGCTGGGCTCCGACGCCAACACGGACCTCGCCGTGCTGAAGATCGACGCGGATCGGCTCTTTGCCCTGCCGCTGGGTGACAGCGAGAAGATGGCCGTCGGGGACGACGTATTCGCCGTGGGCAACGCGTTCGGGTTCGGCAGCGGCTTCAGCCGCGGCATTATCAGCGCAAAGGACCGCTCCAACGTCCCCGTCCGGGGCATTGTCTACCAGAAGTTCATCCAGACCGATGCGGTGATCAACCCGGGCAACAGCGGCGGACCGCTGGTGAACCTCAGCGGGGAAGTGATCGGCGTCAATACGGCCATCGCCAGTCCGACGGGCAACTTCGGCGGCGTGGGCTTCGCCATCCCCTCCGACCGTGTGCGGGAATTGCTGCCGCAGCTCGCCGCCGGCCGGCCGATCCGTCGCGGTTTTCTTGGCATCCGCATGGCGGAGGTGGCGGACTATCGCCCGGAGGCCCGCAAACTCGGCTGGAACCAACCGCACGGCGTGATCGTGGCGGAGGTGACGGACGAGTCCCCCGCCGCCCGGGGCGGCTTGAAGGAGAACGACATCCTCATGGAGTACGACGGCACAGCCGTGCTGGAACGAGCCGACGTGTTCGAGGCCGTGGCGGCCACCCCGCCGGGCACCCGCGTCACCGTCAAAATCTGGCGCGACAGCGCCGTCCACACGCTGGAACTGCAGGTCGGCGAACGACCGGGGGCCAACTGAGACCCGAGACCGGCCGGACGTCCACGCGGGATGCCGGTTGACGGACGATCCTTCGTAAGACGGAAGGCGGAGCGTCCTCTCATGCCATCGAGATCGGGTCGACGTCGATCATGAACGACGGGACTTTCGCCCGGAGCACGCGGTTGGCGCGGAGGTGGTCCAGCGCGGTTCGCTGGGCGATCGCGTCCGGGGCGCGGAGCAGCAGCTCATATCGGTACTGCTTGCGGAGGCGGATCAGCGGACAGGGGTGGGGGCCGAACAGGTGCATGGAAGTCAGCCCGGCCGCGGCCAGCGAGTCGCGGATGCGATTCCCCAGGTCCACGATCTCATTGCGGACAACCGTTTCCTTCGCACCGGCCAGCACGAACCGCACGAGCCGGGCGAACGGCGGCCAGTGCAGGGTCTGCCGTGGCGGCAGCTCCGAGTCGGCGAACGCGAGGTAATCGTGCCGCATCGCCGCCTGCAGGGCAGGCGTCTGCGGGGCGATGCACTGCACCACCACTTCGCCCGGGCGGTCGCGCCGTCCCGCCCGACCGGCGACCTGCGTGATCAACTGGAACAGGCGCTCCGCGGCGCGGAAGTCCGGCGACATCAGTCCCGCATCTGCGGTCAGCACGCCCACGAACGACACGCGGGGGAAATCCAGCCCTTTGGCGATCATCTGCGTGCCCACCACCACGTCCACCCGGTGGGCCTCCACGTCGGCGATCAGGCTGCGATACCGCTCGTCGGACAGCATGGTGTCGCTGTCGACCCGCCGGACGCGCGCCCGCGGGAAGTGTCTCTGCAGAAACTCCTCCACCCGCTGCGTGCCCGCCCCGAAGGCCACCAGCGGCGACCGGCACGACGGGTTCGGGCAGAGGTCCGGCACGTCCAGTCGGTGCCGGCAGTAGTGGCACAGGGCCTGCCCGGTCGCGGAGTGAAAGACCAGCGTGATGTGGCAGTTCGGGCACTCCAGCCGGATCTTGCAGTTTGGGCAGAACAGCGAGTTGGCGTGACCGCGGCGATTGAGCAGGAGCAGGGCCTGCTCGCCGCGCTCGATCGTCGCGGTCAGCCGCTCCTCCATCAGCCGTGAGAACAACGAGTTTCGGCCGATAAGCCGCTGCTCGTCGCGCATGTCCACCAGGTGGACGGTCGGCAGCGGCAGCTCGCGCACGCGGCGTGGCAGGTCGATCCGCTCGTAGTGCCCCGCGCGCTGCGTGTTGACCCAGGTCTCCAGCGACGGCGTGGCGGACCCCAGCAGCACCGGAATGCCCGCCGCCTGGGCCCGCTTGATGGCCACGTCTCGCACGTGGAAGCGGGGGGCGCGGAGGTTCTTGTAGCTCGTCTCCTGCTCCTCGTCGACGACGATCAGGCCGAGGTTCGGGCACGGCGCAAACACGGCGCTGCGCGTGCCGATGACCACGCGCTTGGACCCGTTGGCGATGGCCTCCCAGGTCAGCGACCGGGCCACGCCGGTCAGGCCGCTGTGGATGACGGCCACGTCGGTGAAGCGGGCCGCCAGGCGCTGCACGAGCTGCGTGGTGAGTGCAATCTCCGGCACCAGCAGGATGGCCTGTCGCCCGGCGGCCAGCACGCGACGCATGGCGTGAATGTAGACTTCCGTCTTGCCGCTCCCGCTGACGCCGAAGAGCAGCAGCACGCGGAACGCGCCGGCATCAATCACCTCCCGTACGCGAGCGAGCGCCGCCTGCTGGTCCGCATTCAACATGAAGTCCGGCTCGTGCGGCGGCTGATCGCAGTTCGGCGCCCCCGGCGGCTGTTTGACCGTCTCGATCACGATCTGCCCCCGGCCGACCAGGGTCCGCAACGTGGCGGTGGACGCGCCGGTCACCTCGCGAAGCTCGCGCACATCCATCGGGCCGCCCGTCAGGGCCAGCGCCTCAAGCACGGCCTTCTGCGTGGCGCCAAGACGGGCGCGACCGCCCTCATCGGGGGGCGTCGGGTCGGCCAGTTGGGCAAAGCGGATCGTCTCGAACCCGGCACGGCTGCGGACAACCTGCGGAACCAGGGCGTGCAGCGTCCGGCCCAGCGGGCAGGCGTAATGATGCGAAATCCACCGCCCCAGCTCCAGCAGGTCGGGCGGCAGGAAGCTGCGGGAGTCCACCACGGACTCAATGAACCGAAGCGTGCTGGTCCACGGGGCGGTCTGGATCTCCAGGCAGAACCCGTCAAACAGTCGCCCCTTGCGCCCCAGCGGCACCCGCACCCGCTGCCCCGGCGCGATCCGCCCGACCAGGCGCTCCGGTATTGCGAAGGAGTACGTCTTGTCGATCGGTGCCACCGGCGCCACCCGCGCGACCGGCCCTTCCTTCCCCTCCCCCGGCTCCACCCAGAGCCGCGGCGTCTGGTTGTCCTTGCGGCGTGCGACCATGACTGTCCGTGGGAGGCGATTGTACGCCAGGGCGCTGCGGTTGGCGAATGGCAGGGCGAAGCGACGTGACCGAACCGTCCGGAGAAGGCGGGCGGACACATCGGGTGCCCGCGCATCCCGCGTACCGGTTACGCCTTCCGAACCGGCGTCCGGACAACTCCAGAGTGCCTCTTCATCGGCGATCGGTCGACCGACAGGAGGTGGCTGTGAGGATGCTCCGGAGAAGGGGGCTCCGGAGCACGGCGGTCCTCGACCCTCCGCGCGATGCGGGACCGCGCGGAGGGTCGGGGAGCCGCGATCAGCGGCCGACTACACACCCACGCCGCCGAACAGAAGCGAAATCAACAGGTTCAGCAACAGCGGGATCAGGCTGGAAAGCAGTCCGCTGAAAAAGCTGGTCGAGGTCATGTTGTACTCCTTGTCAACCGTTCCTCTTGAGACATATACCAGACGCCCCGTCGCAACCCGCGCGGCGTTCGGGCGCTACCATCGGATGCCCTTGCCCAAACGGAGCGGAATCATACCGGCCGCCGAAGTGTCCGTCGAGCCCCCCGGACGTCCGCCTCAACCGGCACTTCTTTTTTTCACGGGGTGTAACTCGCCTCCCGCCGGGCAGCATTCCTGCGTTTTCGCCGCACCCGTGACCGGGAAGGGTGCAGCCGGCTGCGTTCCCGCCGGATGCGGTGTTGCCGGAAAGCGCCCCGGTCACCGTTGAGGTACACTGCTCGCAGGTCCAGCATGGCCCGGGCGGCCCGGCCGTGCCTCTCGCCACGCGCCGAGGCGGGGATTCAGAGTCTTCTCAGACACGGAACCCGATGTTGTTGTTCGCGTTCGTCGGGTTGTTGTTGCGATTCGCCGCGTGCAGGTTGTTGTCGTTGGTGTAGAACGACCCGCCCCGCGGTGCCAGCCCCGTTCACGGGGCTTCCCCGTCCCGACTCAGGTCGGGACGGGCTCATGGGCCAGTCCTTTGAGGACTGGTTCGCGTGCGAAGACCATCATATCTTCACCAACGACAAAGGGAGCCCGTTTCAACGGGCTTCTCTTTTCTCACTGTCCGCCGCGGCCTGGATCAGAACAGCGGAAGCCCGCTGAAACGGGCTCCGATTCGGAGAGGGGAAGGTAATGCCTGCCCCCGCCAACCAGCCCTACAAGGGCTGGCCTATCAGCCCGCGTGCGGCGGGAATGCTCGTTGAAACGGGCAATCAACCCGACAACGGTTGACCATCGCCGGCCGAATACTAACCGCTGGTTCCTGGGAAAGCTGTCCACGCGATCCAGCAGCCACTTCGTCACGTCATACCGCTTGACCAGCGCGACCGGCGGTTCGTTCCGCGAATCCCCGCTGATGCGGCGCGTGCGCACGGCTCAGAAGAAACTCGCGCGCCGCCTTGGGTCTTCGCCCTTCGGGCTGCTTCCTCACAAGCCGGCGGCGAAGAGAAGAGGGATGATAGAGACAAATGGAAAAGAGCTACCTTCCCCGCTTACGCCCACCCCGATTCCGAGAATCGGCGCTGTTTCTTGATGCCGCACGGTCCGAGCCGAATCCTCCGGCTCCGTCAGGACCGACCGAGCCTTTGCCGAAAGGCCAGCCATTGCCCCCAACCGGCAATGCTCCGGCCCCGGGGCCCCTTGACTACGGCAGGGATTCGTTCTTAAGTGCCTGTGTTATAGGACGTTGCGATAGCAAACGTGGGGAGTTGCACCCATACCATATGGATAGGCAGGAGGCGGGGGGGCCGACCGGCCCGGGCGAGCACGCCCGGAGGACCACCCTTCGTCAGGGTGGCCGTCCGTCAGGAAAGGGCTCCGCTGTTTGCCGGTCGCCATTCGCGGGTTCGGATCAGCTTCCGCCGGGCAGGTGGGCGTAGTCGTACTCAAAGACGGCCACCATCTTGCTGCCCAGGTTCGTCATGGCCGTCCAGGCGGCCAGGACGATCAGCGCCAGCATCACCGCGTATTCCACCGCGGTCGGTCCATCCTCGGACCGCAGGAAGGCTCCAGCGAGTTCTCGCAGGCGGCGCATGGTTCTGCTCCCTTCCGTGTGCCGGTTCCCTCTCGAACCGTGTCCATGCGGCGGCCAGTCCATGGTCCGCGCCGTCCGCCCATCCGGGGCGGCCGGGCACACGCGCCACACGGGCGGCTGACTTGAACGTAAGAAACAAATGCTGCGGGGGCAAACCATGAAGGCGGTTTGGCGCTGGCGCGTGGGTCCTCCGCGCGTTTCTCGGACGTGCATAAACGCCCGCGCAGACCGATAAGCCGAAGACGGTGCGTCACCCGTTGGTGCTTATCGGAACGGCGGGAGCCGGGGTGGGGCCTGCATCCGTCCGCACATCCACGACGTCAATCCTGAGCTGCCCCATCACGCGAAGGAGGGGGAACGCCAGATCGCCCATCGACGTATCCTGCATGGAACTGGCGGCCACCGCGATGTGCGTGGGGTTGCAGTCGCTCTCCCCCTGAGCCGCGTCAAAGTCTACCCACGCGTCGCCGATCAGGAACTGCGTCCACATGTGGAAGCCGAAAACGTGCTTCTGCCCCTCGAACGCCGGCACGTAAACGACGCCGTACACCACGCGAGAAGGAATGCCCAGCGCCCGGCCCAGCGCGGCCAGCAGTACGCTATGCTCGCTGCAATCGCCCTGGCGGTTCCGGGCGACCTCACTGGCCGTCGCGAAGCCGACCGACAGGTCCTTCTCCTCAATGACATCGGTCACGTACCGGCGGAGGCGGTCGCAGATGGCGTATCGGCCCTTGGCGTCCCCGGCGGCCTCCTTCGCCATTTTGCGGATCTCCGGGTCTTCGTGGTTCATCCAGAGGTTCGAGACGAGGTAGGGCTTGACGTCCTCTTTGTCGGTGTGGCCCTCGATGCCGGCCAGCCGCCTGGGATCCACCCGGGCCACGCGAAGCTCCATCACGCGGTCCTTCCAGGGGCCGGGAGTCTGCATGGCGGTCTTCGGCAGCTCCGGCGGCGGGTCGCCGGCCGGTCCCGTGTAGGTCAGCCGATACGTGATCGCGCGCGCCGCCTCGCGGTCGATGGGCCGGGACACCGGAATCAGCGTGGACAGGAAGAGTTCCGCTCCGCCGCCGGTTGCCTTGGCCCGGGCCTCGGTCGTCCGGATCATCTCCAGGGTCCCGATGGCGGGCAGGGGCATCTCGGAACGCAGAATGCGATAGTCGTCGTCCAGCCAGCCCACGCTCTCGATCCGTCCCATCGGCATGTCGGCAGGTAGTTCAAGCACGGTCGTCACGCGGGTGGCTTCCGTCTTTCGGCGGTCCGGCAAATCGAGCGGTTCCTTGGCGCCGACCTGCACCGACGCCGTGATCGCACCATCCGCCCGGAGTGCCGGGGCATAGACCGGCACGCGGTAGCTTGTCCCGGGCTTGAGGCCCTGCCGATACTGCTCGGCCAGCATTCCCCAACTCATCTTCGCGCCGGCCGGAAAGTCGTGCGTCTGTTCCGTGCTTTGTCCGAACTGGGAGGCGGTGAGGAACACTTTGCCGCCTTCCACGCGGCCCGCCACGCGAGTCTCCATGACCGCGAACTTCGCGATTGACTCAAAGGTCAGCGGCTCGCCCGGAATCGTTTCCGTCGTACGTTCCGTGGTGTCGATCTCAATCGTCTGGCCCGCCCGTTTGATGGACAGATGCATGACCGTCTGCGACATCACGTGGTCCTTCTGCCGCGTGCAGGTCGAATGAGCCCACCCGGCCTCCTCTGTGCCGATCCGCACGAGGAACCACTCATCGATGAAGGTCCCGGCCGTGGGGTCTTTCGGATCGAACGGCTGCGCCCCGGCGGGGGCGATTGCCGCAACCCACAACCACAACAGGCTGAGCCGGACGTACCTGCGATTCACGATGTTCTCCTCCACAGGTGCCGCAATGCCTCTGGCCGGTGGCGCACTCGGCTCCCGCACCGCCGCGGGGCCGCTCGGGCACGCTGACCTGTGGCTTGCCACCCGCCGCGGGCCCAGGCGTCTGTCCACGAAGTCACCTGAGGATCCTCTTCTACGCCGGTTTCCCGGTTTCCGCAAATGGCAGGATCCTGTGGGTCGGCAGGCACGCGCCGGCCGGCGGCATGAGGGCCGAACAGCATTGACCGTAACGGGATTGGGCTCCGAGGTGGGCGCAGCGATCTTCGTGCGGTCCCTGTCGATGCCACTCCCGACTCACGGGATCAGTTGCGACAGACGCACGACTCCCGGACAGGCAGGTACCGGATCGGCTGCTGCGGCAGATAGGCGTCGACCCCGGCGCAGGCCGTCAGCAGTTCCTGGAGTTTCTCGCAGGCATCCTGGATCAGCTCTCCGTCGACCTGGAGAGACAAGCGGACGAGGCATCCGTGGTGGAAGAAGGCAGTCACCTGGCCCAAATGGACTTTCAGACACGGCGCCGGCAGGCCGGCCTCCGAATGGTACAGGCATGGGTACCGACGGACGCGTGCCCATTCCACGATGCGAGCATCGGCCGGTGAGACTAGCATGGCAGGACTCCTTCCCGCAATCGATCCGGCTGTACGTCTCCACGGCAACCGGATCCCTGCCATGCACGGGTCGATCAGATCGGAAGTGCCGGCGAACGCGGCGGGACGAGGCGAACGGTGTTGCGAGGTGCGGACTGCGGCTTCGCGCGCACGCGTGAACCGTCAGACCGCGGCCGTCCTGTCGTCCGCCCGGTCGCCGCCTCTCGATCCGCGCGACCGACGGTCAAACGCATGAAGCGTTCACAGGGTGCATCGGTGAAGCGTCCTTTCTTCACCGATGCGGCTCATACTCGATGGGTAGCAACGACATCGATGCCGGTACCCCATCGCGTGACAGAGCCAAGGCGCGGTTGTGTGGGACGAGGACCGCCGACATCCGTGTCGACGGCGTGAGGTCTATGGACGGCATCGCGACGCAGAACCCCGGTTCGGGTCCCGAACCGGGTGGCGCGCCTGCAGCGCGACGCGTTGTGTTCGAGGCACGGCGGGCAGGTGTTCTGCGCGGCCCCCGGACGAGCCCGTCGTGCGGTTCCGAGCCACCGTTACTCCTTGCCTTTGCTTCCGGACCAGCCATGTTTCCTTCCCGCCCGGTCCGCGGGAGCGTGACCACAGAACACAGACCGGGCGACCCTCTCGGTTGGCAGCCGTATCCGCTATCAGCACTGTAAGAGTAAGAATACTACGGAGTCCGGTAAAGTGGAATACTGCAAATACCCCACAATGCCAGACATGTGGCATTCCTGTTAAGTTATTCCGGATGTAGGAGGCGACCGATATACAGCATATTAGATATAGTGCTTGCAATGACACCACATGTGGTGCCTGACTGGCGATGGACGCCTGTCAAAAAAAATCTTCGGTTACGCAGAGTTTTTTACCGCGTGGTGTTGAAATGGGTAGTCCTTTATGGCGATCGCTTCACGCCACACCGCAGCCAGCCGTGAATGAAACGACCGGATGTCGAAATCCGCAGCTCGATTCCGAGCGGCCTGTCCCAGGTTCCGACGCGCCTCCGCGTCACGCAGCAATCCCTCCAACGCGTCGGCGAGGGACGCCGGGTCACCGGCGCAAACCACGCGGGCGTCGTGGTTTGCGGTGACGACCTCCGGCACCGCGCCCACGGATGTCACCACGCATGCAAGCCCGGAGGCCATGGCCTCCAGAAGGGTCAGCGGCATTCCCTCGCCGTGGCTGGGCAATACGAACACGTCCGCTCGCGCATACTCCGCGACCAGCGGAGCGTCCGACAGGTGGCCGAGCCATTCCACGCAATCGAGAATGCCCAACTCGCGGGCGAGGCCCTGCAGACACCCTCGGCGCTGCTGCGGATCATCCCCCACGACAACCAGCCGGACCGTCGTTCGCAGGTCGTTCGGCAGGTGCGCCAGGGCCCGCAGCAGATCGTCGATGCCCTTGGTTTGCGAAAGCTCGCCGACGAAGAGCACACGGTTTCCCCATGGCGAGCGCGACGCGGCATAGCGCCGGGTGTCCACGGCGTTGGGTAGAACGGCTGTTCTCAGGCCAGGAACGCGCTGCAGGAGGCGGTGGCGCCAGGTCGGACTCAGCACCACGACACAGCGACACAGACGCAGATGGAAAGCGGCCCAGACCCGCCCCAACGGAGGCAGCCCGTCCAGGAATCGGTCGAAGAAACCCCCGTGTACGTGAAGCACCACGGCCGCCCCGAATAGCCGGGCCGCCAGGATGTCCAGAGTGGATCGGACGAACGTCCAGTAGCTGCACGTGTGCAGGTGGACGATCTGGGGGCGGAAGATCCGCATTTTCCCGCACAGAGCGATGATCTGCTCGGCATGCGCCGCGATTGCCCGCCACCGACTTCGCGCACCCGGCGGCCGGGTCGTGTCCAGAACGTGCAGAGCGCATTCGGGCAGCGAGCCGGTCTGAGCGGTCTGCCTGGCCATGACGGCCAGCCCGCCTCGACCCGTCATCGGCCCGACCACCAGCACGCGGAAGGGAAGGCTCATGGAATCGCCAGGCACGGATCTTCTTCACCTGCGGACGGAACGTGCGGTTGATGCCCGTACGGCGATCCAATCGCCCGTCCGTCGGGTTATCGGCCGCCGACGCGGGAGACTTTCGTTCCGGTGCCCGCCGGGATCGCGGGGGGAGAGAATCGCGGCGGGGCGGAGGGCCCGCAGTTTCGAGGCGTCCCCTACGATACCCCCGATCCGCGAGGCGCGTAACGACCGATTTGGGCCGATTTGCCGCAAGGATCGGTGATATGGGGGGTTTGCGCGGCAAATTGGGCAGTTTTGGAGACAGCGATGGGATCTAAAAGCTTGTTCCAGGGGGGGGGCTGTGATAAAACTAACAGTGGCAAACTGGGTCTGTTCGCGGCGTGGGTCGCCGGGTCCGTCTTCAGGGGTGGAGGGGGTGGGGCCTCGCGCATCCGACGCCGGGCGGGCAATGGCCGTTCTTCCTGGCGGAACTGCAATGCATGGCGAGGACACACAGTTTCCCATCGTGATGGCCGCGGGTGTCATTTTTTCCGGGGAGCGCGTGCGGCGGCGTCGGCAGAAAGGTTGCCTACGGAGCCTGCATGGATTGTGTAGGGTCGCCGCGCTCGCGGCGGTCTTCCTCGGGTTGAGCCGAGCCGTCTCGGCAGACACCGAGTGCGGCTGCATGGACCTGGTGTTCGTGGTGGACACGACGGCCAGCATGGACCTGGCGTTGCGAGAGTTGGCCGGCTCCAACGGCCTGTGTCAGGTTGTGGACACCGCGTTGGATGCGTCGGCGGGCGACCTTCGCCTGGGGCTGATCACTTTTGACGGAAGCAGTTGGGGCGGGAACGATTACGTTCGTGTTCTTTCGCCGCTCACGACGGAAGTCTCGGTCGTGAGAACGCTTCTGGCCGGGCTGGTAAACGAGATTGACAACGGCGGCGGCTGGGCGGAGGCCTCGGACGAAGCGTTGCGGGAGATGCTGAGCCCGACCGCATGGTCGTCGGGCGGAAGTCCTTGCGTCGTGTCTGTGCAGCGGTTTGACGTTCCCTGGCGCGCCCACTGCATCCAGCATGCCGTCCTTCTGACGGACAACATCCCGGGCGGCTGCAACGACAGCTATCAGTGCGAGATCGACGAGGTCAACGCGCTGACGCGCGCGCGGCAGGCCGCCGCCTCCGGCATCCGGATTTCGAGCATCTACGTGGGCGGGTGGTCGTATCCGTCCGGCGTCCTGGAACGGGTCATGCGTCGGTACGGCGTGCTGACCGGCGGGACGTACGTCGCCGTCCCAGCGAACGGCTACGGAACGGTGGAAGCTCTGCAGGTTGCGATCGGGTCCTGCCCGGACTGCAACGGGAACGGCATCAACGATCTGCTGGACGTGGCGTCGGGCGCCAGTTTGGATTGCGACGGGAACGGCGTTCCGGACGAGTGCCAGTTGGACTGCAACGGGAACGGCATTCCGGATACCTGTGAGATCCTCGCGAATCCGGCTTTAGATGCCAATACCAATGCGTACCTGGACGTGTGCGAGGTGGACTGCAACTTCGACGGGCTGCCGGATGCGTGCGCGCCGGATTGCGATGGCGATGGAATTCCTGACGAGTGCATGTTGCCGCCGCTGGGGTCGAGCCTGGACTGCAACTTCAACGGCATCCCGGACGAGTGCGAGCCGGATTGCGACGGCGACGGCATTCCGGACGAATGCGCGCTTCCGCCGTACGGCGACAGCCTGGACTGCAACTTCAACGGCATCCCGGATGAGTGCGAGGTGGACTGCAACGGAAACGGCATCCCGGACGACTGCGACATCCGCGATTGCGTCGGGGACCCCCTCCCCGTGTGGTGTGCCGACTGCAACAGCAACGGCATACCCGACATCTGCGACCTGGAAGCCGACGGCGCGGACCTCAACGGGAACGGCATTCTGGACGCATGCGAGGACTGCAACACCAACGGGATTCCGGACGGGTGCGACCTGGACTGTGAGGACCCGGCGTGCGCCGGGATCGTCGGTTGCGTGGGGTCCTGGGACCTGAATCTCAACGGCATTCCGGACGAATGCGAGCCCGACTGCAACGGGAACAGCGTGCCCGACGAAATGGACGTGCGCCTGGGTTACGCCTATGACTGCAACAGCAACGGCGTGCCGGACTCATGCGATATTCGTTCCGGCTACAGCCGGGACTGCAACGGCAACTACCGGCCGGACGAGTGCGACATCGCCTTGGGCACCAGTGCCGACTGCAACGGGAACGGCATCCCGGATGAGTGTGAACTGGTCAATTGCCCGAGTTGGAACTGGAGGTGCCAGGACTGCAATGCCAACGGGATCCTGGACGAATGCGAGCTGGCCGCGGGCACGGCGACGGACTGCAACATGAACTGGAGGCTGGACGAGTGTGACGTTGCCATGGGGTTCAGTGTGGACTGCCAGTCGGACGGCGTGCCGGACGAATGCCAGATTGACCACTCTCATTCCACTCCCTACGCAACGTACTACTGCTTTCCGTCCTACACGACGTGTTCCCCCGACGTCAACTGGGACGGCGTGCCGGACGAATGCCAGGACTGCAACGCGAATTCGATTCTCGATCCCTGCGAATTCAAGTGCGGCGTGGGATGCGACCCGTACAACTGCGGGTTTGCCACGGAGCTGGAGTGCAGCAGCAACGGCATCCCCGATGCGTGCGAGCCTGACTGCAACGAGAACGGGCTTCCCGATGTGTGCGAGTTCTTCCCGGCCGACTACGACCGGGACGGCGATCATGACCTGGCCGACTTCGCGGCCTTTCAGGCGTGCATGGGCGTCGGCGGCACGCTGAGAAGCGCGCACTGCAACGGGACGTTTGACCTGGTGCCGATGGAGGGCGGGCCGGGGATGGGGGACGACAGGCTGGACGATGCGGACTACCAGGTGTTCGAGGCCTATCTCAGCGGTCCGATGGGCGGCCCGCATGAGCCGTGCTGGGGCGACAATCCGTACTGGAGCCGTCCACCGCCCCTGTCACCGTAACCACCCCCCTGCCCCCCATTTCCCCCGTGCGGGACGCGATCGGCAAAGGGGGAAGCCGGCGGCGCGAAGCACCGTGCCGCTCGTGCCGTGCGAAGCCATCGGAATGTGCGGCTCGCTTACGCGGATCGGCTGGATGCATGGGTCGCGGCGTGATCGCGTGTCGCACGCGTTCCGGGACGATCTTGTCGAACCAGGTTTGTCACCGCGCGACGGCGGAGGATGAGGCGTGGCCCGTCGGGGGGGCAGCGCTCCAGAGCGGGTGGATGGCGGCCCAAAGCGAGCGGAGGTCCTCCACGCAGCCGGTGGACTCGTGCTCCGCCACCGCCCCGGCCGGCCGGGTTCGCGGAGTGTCATGACTCCTCCGCCCGGCGTGGCCGGTCGGCTGCATCCGTGGGGAGCGGAAGCCACCTGGAGATGCCGTCTCCCTCGGCGACTCAATCCAGAAACTGTGCCACAGGTGAGTCACCCAACGCAGGACCCAACCGGCACGTCGCGATTCTGAAACAGAGGGTTGGACCGGGTTGGCCTGCAGCGGGGATGCCGGAATGGCGCGACCGGGCCACTCGCCTGTCAAGTCAGGCGGAATCCTCGGGCTGCGTCGGCAGGGCGTGGCACTTCTCGCGGGATCGCACGCGGTGTCCTGTTCGCGAGGCATCTTCCCTGTCCCCATGTGCTGTGCAGTGCGACTGAATGCCAGAATAAGAGCTCTCTTACTTGATCTTGGTTTGGAAATCTCAGACAATACGGGGTGTTCGGGGTCGGGAGCAGAGAGAGCGCGACGATAGTCAGATCGAACGCGGCTCGGGCCGTGGCCTTTGTTGTCTGAGGTTCATACGGGCCGCGCCAAGAGTGGGAGTTGCGAGACTCCTGCGGAGGAGGTGAGGACTATGAAGAACGCTCTCTGTCTGGGTATCACGTCGTTGCTGGTTGGACTTCTGGTTGCACCCGTTCTGGCCGATGGACTTCCGTTGCCTCCGGTGACACTGCAGGTCGGATGGGAACAAGGTGGGGAACCGAGGGTGTGGGCGATCGACATCACGGATACCTCGAACGGTGCCGTTTCCGGCGTAACGCAGAACCCTGACGGAACATGGCAGTTGCAGGGTTCGTGGGCGTCGGGCGTCCCGGCCTGGGACTGCTCGTGGAACTTCACCGTCGATCCGGATCCGGCGGTCTTCGGTGGATTCTCGTTCATGAACGTGACGGGAATTCCGCAGAACTTCTCGGTGTCGCTTGTGCTTCCGGCAGTGGTACCAAGCCCGGCGCAGATGCGCGGAACCATTGCCGGATCGCTTCTGGACGCCGGCAATGACGGCGCCGTGTTGTCCACCGTACCCGGTGTGGCGCTGTACACGGCGATCATCGACGGATCGCCTGTCAAGACGCTTCTGGACGATCCGTTCCTGTTCAGCGTCGGCCCGGCTGCATCGGGCACCTGGCCCACGTCGCCGGCCGCGTTTGGTTTTGAGCCGGCCCCGCCGGTGGCGACGATGATCGGCATCGATCACCAGTTCAGTCTCTCGGGTGGCTTTGATATAGTCACCTTTGTGACGCGATTCGAGGTCATTCCCGAGCCGGCCACCCTGTGCCTGCTGGCTCTGTGCGGCCTGGCCCTGGTCCGTCGCCGCTAGACCCAACCCGCAACGATGACCGTCTCGCCCCAAGGCGAGACAGACCCAGACAACCGGACGAGCCGCATCGAGTCGAGACTCGGTGCGGCTCGTTTGCTTGTGCGCTACTTCTCCCGGGTGCCTTCGTCGGGACTTCACCCGGCACCGCCCTCCGCCCCTGCGGCGTTCGCCTCGACGGCGGAGGATGAGACATGGCCGTTCGGGAGGGTCGCGCTCCAGAGCGAGTCGATCACGACCCAGAGCGAGCGGAGGTCCTCCACGCAGCCGGTGGCCGTGTGCTCCACCACCGTCTTGCCCTGAATCTGGGCCTGGGTCACGGCCGCGTCATAGCGAATCCGGCCGGCCACCGTCATGCCCGCCGCGGCGGCGTGGGCCTCAATCGCCTGCGACACCTCCGGATTGATGTCCCACTTGTTGATGCACACCAGCGTCGGAACGCCGAAGTGCCGCGTCAGTTCGCCCACCCGCGTCAGATCGTGCAGCCCGCTGGGCGTGGGCTCCGTGACGACCAGGGCCAGGGCGGCGCCGGTGATGCTCGCGATGACGGGGCAGCCGATGCCCGGTGAGCCGTCGATGAGAACACGCTCGATCCCATGCTCCTCGGCAAGCGTGCGGGCGTTCTGCCGAATCAGGCTGACCAGCTTGCCGGAGTTCTCCGCGGCGGTGCCAAGCCGGGCATGCACCAGCGGCCCGCATCGCGTCTCCGACACGAACCATTCGCCGCACGTGCGCTCCACGAAGTCGATGGCGTGAACGGGACAGAATCGGACGCACACTCCGCAGCCTTCACACGCGAGCGGGTCGATGACGAAAACCGGCGGGCCGCCCTGCCCGGAGGCCTGCCACATCTCCCGCACGATTTCGTTCGTCCGCAAGGAGCACGCGCGCTGACAGAGGTCGCAGCTCCGGCAGGCCGAATGCGGGCCGCGCGGCGCCGCCGCCTCATGCCCGCCGGAGCACTGCAGTACCGCATCGTAGCGGCAGTACGTTACGCAGGCACCGCACGAAATGCAGTCCGACTGGCGGATGATCGCCTCGTGGCCGCTGCGGAACTCCTCTCGCCGCCGGATCCGGGGCGTCAGCACCAAGTGCAGGTCCGCGGCGTCCACGTCGCAATCGGCAATGACGCATCGCCCCGCAAGCACGGCCAGGGAGGCCGCGATCGAGGTCTTGCCCGTTCCCCCTTTGCCGCTGATGACCACCAGCTCTTTCATGGCAGGCTGCTCCGGGTTGCCGACGGACGTTTACGCCCTTGACCGCTTTCCTTCTCCAGTCGAGCCAGCAATCTCTGGAACACACGACGGTACGACGGCAGAATCTTGCCGGCCAATTCGCCCCGCGAGTACGCCTCGGCCACGCGCCGGTCATCCGGAATCTCTGCCAGCACGGGCAACCCCTCGGCGCGGGCGTATCGCCGGGTTTCCCGGTCCCCGGAGTCCGCACGGTTGATGACCACGCCCATCGGCAGGCCCAGGGCGCGAGTCATGTCCACGGCCAGTCTCAGGTCGTTCAGCCCGAACGGCGTGGGTTCCGTCACCAGCAGCACGAAATCCACACCGCGCACGGCTTCGATCACCGGGCACGATGTGCCGGGCGGCGCGTCGATGAGGGTCAGGTCAGCCTGCGGGGCCGCCGCCTTGACCTGTCGGATCAAAGGTGGGCTCATCGCCTCTCCCACGTTCAATAGCCCGCTCGTGAACCGGATCTGCTCCGCGTGCCCGATGCGCAGCATGCCGATTTCCCGCGGGACCTCCCGGATGGCGCCGGCCGGACAGACCAGCCTGCAGCCGCCGCAGCCGTGACACAACTCGGGAAACACCAGGACGGTGACATCCAGTGGGGCGATCGCGCTGAACTGGCAGATTTCACCGCACTTTCCGCAGTGGGTGCATCTGGCTTCGTCCACCTGCGGGACGGGGCGCGTGACCACCTGATCGGCTCGCCACTCGGGCGCCAGAAACAGGTGCCCGTTCGGTTCTTCCACGTCGCAGTCCACGTACGACACGGATCGCCCGCACGTAGCGGCCACCCAGGCCAGGTTCGTGGCCACGGTGGTCTTGCCTGTTCCGCCCTTGCCGCTGGCGACGGCCACTTTCATGACGCTTCACCCCGTACGGTATGCGCCGCCGGCGTATCGGCGCGACGAACAAAGAGCAGGGGGAACACGATGTCGCTGGTGCAGCAGGGGACCCAGACGGCCAGGAAGAGAAAAGCACCGGCGAGCAGGATCGTGCCCCAGCCGACCTGGCTTCCTGCCGCCATCGTCATATGAAACAACGACGCCCAGGTACTCAGAAGCACGTGCGCCGCATGGGGCACCCGCGTGTGCGGCCAGCGGATGCCCAGGATGATTCCCGCCAGGGCCAGGGGATTGACCAGCCACCACTTCTCGATGAACCCGATGTGGATGCCGCGGTTCGGCATATCCAGCAGCCATTCACCCACGAAAGGCATCACGGAGTCGCTGAGCGTGGCGATCCCGATGGACCCGAGGTACCCGACAAGAAGTCGCGAGCCCAGGGAATGCGGCCCGTGACGCTCGTACATGGCCGTCGTCACCAGGGCACTGAGCACGACGTGCAGCGGGTGGAGGGTCCAGAACAACGCGCCGGACGCAGACCGGGGGACCTCGGCGTAGACAATGACCGCCATGAGGACCAGACCGGTCAGCGTCCCCATCGCCGTGAAGGGCGCGTGTGCCCTGAGTTCTCTCGGGATGGTTTTCAGCATCAAGCGGGTTTCTTTCTCCGGTCATGGAGAAACAGCGCCTGGTGTTTCTGCACTTCCCCGATCACCGTATGAATGCACTCGCAACGACCCGCGCAACGCAGCTCTTGCAGATACTCCAGGTCCACCTCGGCCAGCGGACGGCCGACGAGATAGTCGCGAAGCGTCGTCTCCAGGTCTCGGCAGGCCGGTGTATCCACAATCTCGAATTCCACAAAGCGGAGAACGCCGCTCGCGTCATTGAGGCGAAACCGAAGTCGGTCGCGACATTCATCGGGCGGTACGTCCATAGAGGCCCTCACTTTCCACCGCTCTCCAGGTGGATGGCGCCGGCCGGGCACGATCCGACGCACGCGCCGCAGCCCGTGCATCGGGTGCGGTCCACGTCGATCCGTCCGATCATCCGGATGGCACCCTGGGGACACGCCTCTTCGCAGACGCCGCAGAGTTGGCAGGCCCTGTGGTCAACCACCGCCACGCGGCGGACCGCGGTCGGCTCCACCGCCTCCAGGCGGGCGCGGATGACTTCAAGCCGGCCCTGGAGCCGCTCGGCCTCCTGTCGAAGTTGACCGTGTTCCACCGGCGGCGGGGGCGCACTGGGCGGGGGCGGACCCTCGAGCGTACCCGAGGCGGCCGTCCCGGAAGCGCTGTTCGGCATCATGCCGGGGTTCCGGGCGCAGCGCACACCGAGACCTTGCCCTCTGCCCTGCCCCCGCCCATCACGCAGGCCCCGACCTCGCCGCCCATGACAACCGCGTCCGGCCACGTCAGGACTCCTTCGCTTGGGTGGCCTCGATTTCGGCAAGACGCCTACGGATGTCCTCGAGCGTCTTCTCCATCTGTTCGGCCTGTACGCGCAGGGTGCGGGCTTCGGCGTCCGGCGGCGCGTCCGCAACGAAGGGCATGCCGGTGCGTGCCCAGAACGGGAGGCCCGTGGCGTAGTACCAGTGGCGCCACCCTCGCCCGCCTCCACCCCCGCGGCCCCGTCCGAACCCCATCCCACGTCCCATTCCTCGACCAAGGCCCGGCGTCGGGTTCATGTAGCCCGGCACCGCAAACCCCGCACAATACCCCGCACCCCGACCCGTCATCGGACCCATTCCCAACGGTCCCGTTCGATCACCTGCCGGCATCGTAACAACCTCCTTACTGGTTCTGCGCAATCTGCTGCGCGGTCTGTTTCTCTCATGACTCCGCCTGCCTGTCGGCGGAAACGTCATCCCACGTCTTGCGACTTGCCTCGGCGACCTCGTCCCCGGCCGGGACCGCCCTGCCCACGCCGCCGTCGCCCGCAACAACCGGGCATCACGAACGAGTTGCGCCCCAGCGAGCCATCCAGAAAGGCTTCCAGCACCGCATCCACGCTTCCGCAGATATGCGAGACCACGCGAATGCCCGCCGAGGACAGCGCCGCCTCCAGTGGCCAGGAGAGGGCCCCGCAGATCAGTACGTCTGCCCCCTCCCGCCCGATCTCCCGAGCACGCTCGATCGGATCGGCCGCCGCCACGTGAAGCTCCCGGCGGCTGGTCGGCTGCCCGTCGGTCACTTCCACGATGAGCAGATTGGCCGCCGCATCGAGAACGGGCGAGACCCGGCCCTGCCACTGAGGAATCGCAATCTTCATCGTGACCACTCGTCACAGATTGCGTGCCAGCGAGCGGTTTCTGTAGATTACATCTGTAATGTCTTAATCGACATGATTTTATGATCTTTGTCGATCAGAGCGTCCATCCGGCAGGTTATTGCAATGTGCAATTTTGTGAATCCGAATATCGTTGCAATTTGCAAAATTGGCGCATACGATCCTACTGAACGAGGTGGATGATGCCCGCAGTCTCCGGCGGCCAGCCGCAGGACGTAATCCTGGACTCGATTAACGAGGGTGTGTTCACCGTCGATCTGGACTGGCGCATCACCGCGTTCAACCAGGCGGCGGCACGCATCACGGGGGTTTCCAGGGCCGAAGCGCTGGGTCGCCCCTGCTGCGAAGTGTTCCGGGCGAGCATCTGCGAGAGTGCCTGCGCCCTGCGACGCACGCTGAGCACGGGCAAACCGGTCGTGAACGCGACGGCCCATATCGTCAGCCACTCCGGACAGCGGATCCCGATCCGCATTTCCACCGCTCTGCTTCAGGCCCCGGATGCGTCGATCATCGGTGGAGTGGAGACGTTTCAGGATCTCAGCCAGGTGGAGCAGCTTCAGAAGGAGCTGGAGGCACGCTACACCTTCGAGGACATCGTGGGGCGCAGCCCGGCCATGATGAGCCTTTTTCAGATTCTGCCGCAGGTGGCCGAAAGCGACAGCACCGTCTTGATCGAAGGGGCCAGCGGCACGGGCAAGGAGCTGTTCGCCCGGGCGATCCATAACCTCTCGCGCCGGCGGAAGAAGCGTTTTGTGGCCATCAATTGCGCCGCGCTGCCCGATACGCTGCTGGAATCCGAGCTGTTCGGGCACAAGGCCGGGGCGTTCACGGACGCACGGAGGGACAAACCCGGCCGGTTTGCCCTGGCCGACGGCGGGACCGTCTTCCTCGACGAGATCGGCGACATTTCACCGGCAATGCAGGCACGGCTGCTGCGGGTGCTGCAGGAGCGGTGTATCGAGCCGCTGGGATCCGTCGAATCGCTGAAGGTGAACGTCCGGGTGGTGGCGGCGACGAACAAGGACCTGGCCGAACTCGTTGGAACGGGGGTTTTTCGCGAAGACCTGTACTATCGCGTTCGCGTGGTGCATCTGAAGCTGCCGAGCCTGCGGCAGCGCCGCGAGGACATTCCTTTGCTCATTGACCGGCTGGTATCGAGATTCAACGGCGTGCAGGGCAAGGACATTGTCGGCGTGTCCAGCGGGGTGCTTGCCCGACTGATGGAGCACGACTATCCCGGCAACGTCCGCGAGTTGGAGAACATCATCGAGCAGGCATTCGTGCTCTGCCGCGGCGGGCTGATCGACCTGCATCACCTGCCCCCGGAGCTGCGCCCCGCGGCCGGCCGGTCCTCCCGGGACGACGAAGGCCCCACCACGCTGGAATCGATGGAGCGGATGCTGATCGCCGAGGCCCTACGGCGTCACGAGGGCAACCGCAAGCAGGCTGCGGCCGATCTGGGCATCGATCCCAGCACGTTGTACCGCAAGCTCAAGGCCCTGGGCATCGAGGCCCCCGCGACCGATGGTCGGAGCCGGCGTCGATAGCGTGGCAAAATGCAACGGTATCCCAGGTTGAGCAGCGGTCGCCGCTCGTTTCCCGGCATGGGGGATACCATCCTAACCTTCCATCGTTACTGCGATTAAGACCGATAATCACCCCCGCCGGGCCGCCCTGGAACAAGCCTTGCCTAGAGTTATGCGGGTTGGATTGGTCATCGGTGGGTGAAGTTTTGGTCTGCGCTTGAAGAAAGGATCGACTTCATGTTTCGCTGTGGATGTCTGATGGGGGCGTTTGGGCTTCTGATCGGCGGCCTGCTGGCCGGTTGCACGCTTGACCCGGCCAACTGCCCCACCTGCCAGGCCCGGCTTGGCGGAGGTGGGCAGACCACGCCGAGTTTTGCGCGGGGTGAGTTGGGGGGGGCGTGCCTGATCGATGGAACCTGCGAAGAGGGACTCGAGTGCCTCGAGGACATCTGCATGCCCGATCCCGCGGCGGACACGATGCTGGTCTTTCACAACAACTCCGGTCCGATGTGCCTGGCCGCGCTGCGATGGATGGAGGAGTCGCAAGCGGAGCATTCCGCCCTGGTTATTGAGGAACACCTGACCACCGAGGAAGACGAGGCAGACCTGCTGGATCAACTCGCGGGCCAGTTCGCCGCCAGCGAGGGCGTGTCCACCAGCTTCGAGTACCTGCCCGTCTTCTTCTTCAAGGGCCGGGCCTTCTCCGGATTCGACGCGGAAGTGGAGGCGGCGCTGGAGGCCCTGCTCCAACCGGAAGACGAGGAGACACCGTAGACGGCCGTATTGAATTCCAGCAAGCCCCTGCGTGTTCGCAGGGCGTGTTTCTTTGTCGGGGAATGCCGTTTCGTGGTTGGGAGCCCCAAGAGCCTCACGGACGGCTGGGAAAAACCACACACAGGTAGCGAAAAGGAGGAACCTACCATGATGCGGGCAAGAATCTACAGACTCGTGGTGCTGTCGGCCCTCGTTGCCGTCGTGCTGTGCGGCTGCAATGCGACCACCCCGCCGACCACGGAGACGCCCGACCCGCAGCCGACGGACACAGCGCCCTTTGTGATCCAGAAGCCGCGGATGTTCATGCAGCTCATCGAGTTCCACGATGACATCCAGGGGCTGAGAAACTGGGCGTACGAACTGGACGTGCGCGGGCTGAAATCAATCGTCAACGTACGATGGCCCATCGTGGAGGCGTATCCGGAAGACTTCAAGTGGTTGGCCGATAACGGCCATGAGATCATGGGGCTGTATGACGGCGGGCCGCTGTGGGACGTGCCGTACGAGGACCAGCTTCAGGGCATGCTGGACGCGAAAGAGGTGATTGAGCGAGTGACGGGCAAGCCGATGCGCACGTTCAGCAGCGCCTATGCGGCCTGGGACGAAAACACGCTGAAGGCGGCCGATGAGGTTGGCGTGGAGTACGTTTTCGCCCGGGGCGCCAGCGACGTGGAAGCCGTTATCTTCGATCCGGACGAGTATGCCTGCAAAATCATCTCGCAAAGCAACGTGACGTTTGAGGACATGGGCCGCGGCAGCCTTTGTGATTACTCGCTCTTCGCGCGCGGCGCTACGGGAGAAGAGTTCCAACAAATCATGGAGGATACGCTGGAGAAGTATCCCAAGCGCGTCCTGGTATCGACCCATTCGTATCTCGGCGGAATGAAGAAGGACTGGTGGGAACCGTACGAATGGCTTCTCGATAGTGAGGAGGTTGAATGGGTTGCCACTTTCGACGAGTGGGTGAAGGCGGAGCACGGCGTGAACATCGGCGTACCGCTGAGCATGGTCCCGGACAACCGCGAAGTGACGTATACGACCCCCACGCCGGCGGTTCCTCTCGAGGAGCTCGAAGACGTGGAAAGCATGTACAATCCCTGCGCTGGCTGGTAGTGTTCGCGTTCTTTCCGGCTGCCCTGGAACGTTGCCTATGGCGAGGGGCTCGATCAACGAGCACGGAGGAGTGATGCGCGTTGTCGTGACATCCCAGGGGCCGGACCTGGATTCCCCGATGGACCCCCGGTTCGGACGGGCTGCGTACCTGATCGTCGTGGACACGGAGACGGGCGAGCACTCGGCCGTGGACAACAGCATCAACCTGAACGCGGCCCAGGGGGCGGGAATCCAGGCGGGGCGAAACGTCGTCGCGCTGGGTGTCCAGGCGCTGATCACCGGAAACGTGGGCCCCAAGGCCTTCGCGACCCTGGCGGCAGGTAAAATCCAGGTCTACACCGGCGGGGCCGGCACGGTGCGACAGGCCGTCGAGGATTTCACAGCGGGCCGGTTGCCGCCCGTCGCCGCGGCAAACGTGGAAGGGCACTGGTCCTGACGACACGGGCCCCGTCGAGACGGCGGCTCAGACAGGTGGAGAAGATGACAGGAGTTCGTATGAAGATCGCCATACCGGTTGCGGGCGGGCAGCTCTGCATGCACTTCGGGCACTGCGAGCAGTTTGCCGTTCTTGAGGTGGACCCGGCCGCGCAGACCGTTCTGAATAGCGAGTACCTGGTCCCGCCCGCGCACGAGCCGGGCGTGCTGCCCCGCTGGCTGCACGGGCAGGGCGTGAACGTGATCATCGCCGGGGGGATGGGCCAGCGGGCTGTGCAGCTTTTCACGCAGAACGGCGTCAAGGTCGTCGTCGGCGCGTTGGTAGGGACCCCGGACGAGATTGCCACCGCCTATCTGGCCGGAACGCTGGAAGCAGGCGACAATGTCTGTGATCACTGAGCGCGGGCCGGACGCCCGACCCGTTGCGCGAAATCCCGGACACGGGCGTTGCGTGGTCTGCGGGTCGGACAACCAGCGAGGCCTGAACCTCGCGTTCCGGCAGGGCGAGGACGGCTGGGTCGAAGCGACGCTGAACGGCGATGAGTCCCTGCAGGGGTACGCACGCCTGATGCATGGCGGCATCATCTCGTTGCTGCTCGATGCGGCCATGACGCATTGTCTTTTCGCCCACGGCTACGCCGGCGTGACGGCGACCCTGGAGATCAAGTTCCGCCACCCGGTCACGGTGGACGCCCCGGTGCGGGTGCGGGCCCGGCTCGTTCGATCGGCGTCATCCGCCCACCAGCTCCGGGCGGAACTGCTGCAAAACGGCCGCGTTCGGGCGACGGCCAACGCCCTGTTCGTCCATCGGCCCGCACTGGTCAGTCAGGATGTCGGCTCATGCCCCGTGTGTCCACGCGAATAACCGTCCTGGTCGAGAACACCGCCGGCCAGAGAGACCTGATCGGCGAGCACGGTCTGGCCGTCTGGGTGGAGAGGAACGGACGGCGCATTCTGTTCGACACAGGGCAGGGACCGGCCCTGGTACACAACGCCGCCGCGCTGAACGTCGATCTGTCTGCCGCCGAAATCGTGGCCCTCAGCCACGGCCACTACGATCACACGGGCGGCTTGGCGCACGCCTTGCCGCAATTCGCACGGGCAACGGTGTATGCCCACGCCGGCGTATTTCGAGATCGGTTCATCCAGCGGCCGAACGGGCGGATCCAGACCGTTCGCTCTCCAATCGAGTCGGCAGAGTGGCTGCGGCCGCAGGTGGGTGAACTGGTTCTGACCAACCGGGGGCCTGTGGATTTGGGCGGCGGCGTGTGGCTCAGCGGCGACGTCCCCCGGCGGAACGATTTCGAAGATGTCGGCGGGGCGTTCTACCTCGACCGGGACTGTACGGAAGCGGACACGCTTCCGGACGACCAGGCGATGTTCATCGAAACGGACCAGGGGCTGGTGGTGCTGGCCGGCTGCGCGCACAGCGGGATCGTGAACACACTGGAGCACATCCAGGCCCTGACCGGAGGGGCCCACATCCACGCCGTGCTCGGCGGGATGCACCTGATGTCCGCAACGGACCGCCGATTGGACGAAACGATCCGCACGCTGACGGACGCGAACGTGGAGAAGATCGGTCTGGCCCATTGCACGGGGCTCCGCGCCATGGCCGCGATCTACCATGCGTTGCCCGACCGATGCTTTCACTGCACGGCGGGCACCCGGCTGGATGTTCCGTGAACGAACACTGAGGAGATCAGAAATGACGTGCGAGAACCGACTGCCGCTGATCGGAGAGAAGGCGCCGTCCTTCACGGCGGAAACGACGCAGGGACCGATCTGCTTCCCCGACGACTTCAAGGGCAAGTGGGTGATCTTCTTCTCCCACCCGGCCGACTTTACACCCGTCTGTACCACCGAGTTCATGACCTTTGCCGCCATGCAGGGCGACTTCGAGAAGCTCAACTGCCGGCTGCTGGGGCTGTCCATCGACAGCACCTACAGCCACATTGCGTGGCTGCGGACGATCCGGGAACGGATTGAATACAAGGGGATGAAGGAGATCGAGGTGACCTTCCCGGTCATCAGCGATCTGACCATGGACGTGTCCCGGGCGTTCGGCATGCTCCAGCCGGCGGCGAGCACGACCCAGGCCGTGCGAGCGGTGTTCATCATTGACCCCAACGCCGTGGTTCGGGCCATCCTCTACTACCCGCTCAGCAACGGGCGGAACATGGAGGAGGTCAAGCGGCTGCTGATGGCCATGCAGATGTCCGACCAGCATAAGGTGGCCACGCCGGCCAACTGGCAGCCGGGTGACGAGGTGATCGTCCCGCCGCCGGGCTCCTGCGGCACCGCCAAGGAACGCGTGGAAAAGCCCACGGCCGATACCCGGGTGCTGGACTGGTTCATGACCCTGAAGAAGTGTCCACGGTGAGGACCGCGTAGGGTGTCGTCTCGGAACGATCGTTGAGAAGTGGGCCGCTTCTGCTGCCGGACCGCGCCGGATTCTGAGGCGCAGAGGTGCGGGCATGAATCATGTCTTTGGGCCGGTGCCGTCGCGCCGTCTGGGGCGCTCGCTGGGCGTGGACCTGGTGCCGTTCAAAACCTGCACCTTTGACTGCATCTACTGCCAGTTGGGTCCCACCACGGTCAAGACCGCCGAGCGGCGGGAGTGGTTGTGCCGGGACGAGGTGCTGGAGGAAATCCGGCGGAAGCTGGAACCCAGGCCAGACTACATCACGTTCAGCGGCTCCGGCGAACCGACGCTCCATACGGGGCTCGACGAGTGGATCGAGGCGATCCGATCCATCACGGACGTTCCCATCGCGGTGCTCACGAACGGCTCGCTGCTCTGGCGGCCCGAAGTTCGCCGGGAGCTTCTCCAGGCAGACTTGGCCATTCCCTCGCTGGACGCCGGTGATGCGGAGACGTTCCGGCGGGTCAACCGGCCGTGCGACACGATCTCCTTCGAGCAGATGGTGGACGGCCTGATCGCCTTTCGCGAGGAGTTTGCCGGTCGGTACTGGCTGGAGGTCCTCCTGCTGTCCGGCTACACGTCCGACGAGGCGGCCGTGAAGAAGATTGCCGCGCACGCCGGGCGCATTCGACCCGATCGGATTCAATTGAACACGGCCACTCGTCCCCCGGCCGACTCCCTGGTGGAGCCGGTGCCGCACGAGCAACTGGTGCGACTGGCCGGGTTGTTTGAACCCGCCGCCGAGGTGATCGCGGATTTCGACCATCCCGCTCCCGATGCGGGCCTGGGCGCAAACAACGAAGACATCCTGACGCTGCTGCGTCGGCGTCCCTGCACGCATCCGGATGTTGCGGCCGCCCTGGGCCTGCACCGCAACGAGGTGCTGAAGTGCCTGGACGTGTTGATCGACCGCGGCCTGGTCACCCGAACGCCCCGCGGCCCGGCCATCTACTACCGCGCAGCGAGGCCGGAGTAAGAATGGTCTCGACGCCGCCGGTCTGCGGACTGGCCTGACGCGGTCGGTCCCTGGCGTGCGTGGGGTGCGGAGAAGGGGAGGCGTGCGGTGGCCGGACGGACGCTCGGGATCGCTTCATCCCGGCATGGCCCTCAACTCCTTGCCGCGACAGCAGATGCGCGGGCGCGGTTTGTGGCAGCCCCCCGGCGGGGTCTGCAAGCGACAGCGAGTTGGCACCCCGAAACGAAAATACCGGCAAAAAAGGTGAAACCGGTTTGACACCTCCCGGGTACGAATTGGAAGTTTCCTGTATGAGGAAAGAGTCACAGTCATAACGGATGAATGGACGTCACTCATGGTACTGCTGACGGGCGATAACGTACACGAACGGGCTTCCGAGTTTCTGACCATGGTTCGCACTCGCTTTTTTCGGGCCGTCCGCTGCGATCGCTGCGATGAGCAGATCTGGTTCTTCCCCTCCACCGACAATGAGACCATGGCCGTCACCCTGGCCCAGGAAGGCTGGGTCCCCGGCTACGACGTCAGCGACGGGCACCTGATCCTCTGCCCCAAGTGCCGCAACGTCTCCTGAGCGCGGCGCCCCGCCGCGCCCCCCCCCCCCCCCGGTTGTTGCCCCGGCTCGTGGTATAAGGTTATCCGGACGACACAGGACGCCGCGCAACGGAGCGCACGCCGATGGTCAACACCGAACTGACCCGGGCCTTCGAACGCATCGCCGACCTGCTGGAAATCACCGGCGGCGACCGGTTCCGCATCAACTCGTATCGGCGCGTGGCTCGCACGCTCGACGCCTTGGCCGAAGATATCGCCGATCTGGCCGCCCGTGGCGAACTCACCATGCTCCAGGGCGTCGGCAAAGGCACCGCAGAACGCATCGAGCAGTTCCTGAAGACCGGCGCCATCGACGTGCTGACGGAGCTGGAGTCCCAGCTCCCGCCCGGCCTGCCCGCTCTGCTTTCCATCCCCGGCATGGGTCCGAAAAAGGTGGCCGCCGTCCACCGCGAGTTGAACGTGGGCAGCCTCGACGACCTCAAGCGGGTCATCGCGTCGGGCGAGCTGGCCCAACTGGCCGGCTTCGGCGAGACAAGCGTGAAGAAGATCGCCGACGGCATCACGTTCCTGGAGACGTCAAGCGAGCGCACGCCGCTGGGCGTCGCCCGGCCGGTGGCCGACCGCCTGGCCGACGAGGTGAAGAAGATCAGGGGCGTCCAGCGGGTGGCCCTGGCGGGGTCGCTGCGCCGCGGCGCGGAGACCATCGGCGACGTGGACATTCTCTGCGAAGCGAAGGACGGTCCGGCCGTGATCGAGATCTTTACCCAGGCCAAGGGCGTCAAGCGGGTGCTGGCCGCCGGCGAGACGAAGGGGTCGGTGACCATCGAGCTGCCCGACCGGCGGGAGCTGCAGGTGGACTTGCGTGTCGTGCCGGCGGAGTCGTTCGGCGCAGCCCTTCAGTACTTCACTGGCTCCAAGCAGCACAACGTGCGTCTGCGGGAGATGGCCATCCGGAAAAAGTGGCGGCTGAATGAGTACGGGCTGTTTGACGGCGACACGCCCCTCGCCGGCGCACACGAAGGCGAGATCTACGAGCGGCTGGGGCTGCCCTTCTTCCCGCCGGAGGTGCGCGAGGACCGGGGCGAGTTCGAGGACCCGTCGTGCGTGGAGAGCCTGGTGAGCCTGGACGACATCCGCGGCGATCTGCACGTACACACGACGGCCAGCGACGGCACCGCCACCATCCGGGAAATGGCCGAGGCGGCGAAGGCGCTGGGGTATGAGTACCTGGCCATCACCGATCACTCCAAGAGCAGCGCGATCGCCAACGGGCTGTCCATCCAGCGGATGGAACAGCACATCGAGGAGATCCGGGCGGCGGGCAAAAAGCTCAAGGGCTTTACGCTGCTGGTCGGGTGCGAGGTGGACATTCTGGCGGACGGCTCGTTGGACTACCCCGATGCCATCCTGAAGGAATGCGACCTGGTGGTGGCCAGCGTGCATTCCGGAATGCAGGGCGGCAAGAGCTCACCCACCCGCCGCACGCTGGCGGCCATGGAGAGCCCCTACGTGAACGTCATCGGGCACCCCACCGGCCGGCTGCTGGGCCAGCGCCGGCCGATGGAACTCGACATGGCCGCCGTGGTGAAAGCCGCGGCCGAGACGGGCACGGCCCTGGAAGTGAACGCCTCCTGGCAGCGGCTGGACCTCAAGGACGTACACACCCGGCAGGCGATCGACGCGGGGGCCATGCTGGCCATCTGCACCGACGCGCACAGCACGGGCGGTCTGAGCACGGTGCATTATGGCGTCACCACCGCCCGCCGCGGCCGGGCCGCCAAAAGCACCATCGTCAACACCCGTCCACTTCGAGACTTCCGCCAATGGCTGGCGGCCAAACGGGCATAGGCCGCCCGCGAGGGGTCGGCGCTCACTGCGTTTTGGGTTTCGTGTAGTAGTCAGAGGCCCACTTGATCAGCGCTTTGGCCAGGCCCTCGGCTTTGGTTCCGGTGCCCATGCCGACGGTCTTGCCCGTCCGCCCCAGGGCGTTGCCGAATGCGATCACGTCGCCCGTGTCCTTGTCGACGAGCTGCACCTTCGCAATCACCTGCTCCAGCGGACCGAGCACGTGGTCCGTCAGGTCCGCCGTTTCGTAGTGCAGGATGCTCACGTGGAACACGGCCGTCTTGCCCGCCACGGCCTTGGGCAGTTCCGACTTGGCCAGTTGTTCCGCGAACTTGCCCGGGAATTCACGCAGAAACGCCGGCGGCACGTTCCGGCCGAAATCATTTTTCACCTCGCCAAGCTCAAAACGCTGATACGCTTCCAGCCCCTTGCCTTCCTTGGCGGCCGCGACGGGTTTCTCCTCAAAATACTCTCCCTTGGGCCCCATCGCGCCTTCGGCGCCTTCGCCGATCAGCCGCCCCATGCAGCCGCCGGATGCCAGGACCACGCCAACCACCATCGTCAGCCCAACAACTCGCACGGATCGACGCATGATATCGCTCCTCCCTGTATCCGACGTTCGTGACGGCGGCGGGCGGCCCGCGCTTCGCCCCCGTCGAGCACGCCACGTGGCATGTCCAGACCCTTGCCCGCACAGTGTAGCGATCTCCCCAGGCCGGGCAATCCTCCACGGTCCGTGACACTTCCGGCGGAGCGTTCCAGCCCCGGCAGGGGCGTCGGATCGTAGCCACGGGTGCAAGTTCGCCGAAGGCGAACGAAACCCGTGGAACGCGTCACGCAACTCAGACTCCGCCCCGGCAGGGGCGGAGGAGATTGCCTTGCACGCACTTCCGCCGCCCCTGCCGGGGCGGTGCGGGCTGGGCACCGAGGTCCACGGGTTCCGTCTCGGCAAGCCGAGACTCCACCCGTGGCTACGATCCGGCGCCCCATTCGGGGCGAGTTGGCTTCGCGCCAGAGGTGTCACGCATCCAACCCGCTCGGAGCGGGTCCTGCCGTCTTGGGCCGCCGCCGTCCGGCTGGTATAATCCGTGGTTTGCGGACCGTGCGAAAGGAGACCTCCGAATGGCAACAGCAAAGGCAGACCTGGATTGGAAGAACCTCGGCTTCGGCTGGCGCCCAACCGACGTTAACATCCGCTTCACGTTTCGCGACGGAAAGTGGGACGAGGGCGTGCTGGTTTCGGATGATATCATCCCGCTGCACATCGGCGCCACCTGCCTGCACTACGGGCAGGAATGCTTCGAGGGGTTGAAGGCCTACGAGACGAAGTCGGGTGACGTCGTCGTCTTCCGCATCGAGGAGAATGCCCGCCGCCTAATCCGCTCGTGCGAGCGCATCATGATGCAGCCCGTGCCGGAGGAGATGTTCATCCACGCCGTGTTCCGCGTGGTGGATGCGAATCGCCGGTTTGTACCGCCGTACGGCATCGGGGGCACGCTGTACATCCGTCCGCTGGTGCTGGGCACCACCGGCGCCATGGCCCTGCGTCCTTCCGTCGACTACCTCTTCGTGGTCTTCGTGGCGCCGGTTGGGCCGTATTTCAAGACGGGGTTCACCCCCGTGGACCTGCTTGTGGAGGAGGAACTGGACCGGGCGGCGCCTCGGGGCGTCGGCCACGTCAAGGTCGGCGGCAACTACGCGGCGGGCATGAAGGCCAGCACACGGGCCAGGCAGAAGGGTTACGCGGACGCACTCTATCTCGATCCGCGCGCCAAGCAATTCATCGACGAGGCCGGGCCCGCCAACTTCTTCGGCATCACCCGCGACCGGCAGTACGTCACGCCCGACAGCGAGTCGATTCTGCCGTCCATCACCAACAAGTCACTGATTACGCTGGCCGACGACATGGGGCTGCGCCCCGTCCGCCGGCCCGTGGATGTCGAGGAACTCTTCGAGTTCGCCGAGGCGGGCTGCTGCGGAACGGCCGCGGTGATCACGCCCGTCAAGTCCATCACGTATCGGGATCGCGTCGTGGTCTATTCCCAGGACGGCCGGCCGGGCCCGGTCTGCACGGACCTATACCAGCGTCTGACCGCCATCCAGTGTGGCGACGCCCCGGACCCCCACGGCTGGGTTCGCCGCGTACCGGAATGCGGTTGAACGCGGCCTCCCCTTCTCGCATTGAACTCGTCCGCCGCCGGAGTTTCCGGCGCAGCCCGCGCCAGGCCTTCGTGCTGCCGGCGCGCGTTCGCTCCAGACCCCCGGCGACGCGAATGCCGGTTTCACAAGATGCTTTGGCGACGGGAATGTTGCCTGCGGGCAACATGGCCGGCAGATTCGGCAGCGCTTGACGGCGCGTCCGGGAACCGGCTCGCGTCCGTTCTTCGGACGTGGGCGGCGCTGCGTCCGCCCGCAGCGGCGCGCGAAGCCGCACATTATCGACACCGGGCGGCGGCCGGGCGGCGGCGGTCGACGGCGGGGTCGGTGGTGGGCGCCTTGCCGGTACTCCGGGGGTGACAGCCGGTTGGCTGTCGCGAGGAGGTGGAAGAAGCCGGTGGCCCCTCGATTCGAGCAGCCGATCCGTGTCCCCCGCCGCTCCGTGGCGACGACCGCGGCGCCGGTGGTGCAGACCGAGGCCGTTGTCCTCGGCGCCGTGGCGACGCTGCTGGTGCTGGCGGGCTCACTCACGCCGTTTCAGTTCCAATCGCACGCCGCGTCGAGGCTGGCCTGGGCGCCGCCCACGCTCGAAGACCTCGTGGTGAACCTGCTGGTCTACCTGCCGGTCGGCTTCACGCTGTTCGGAGGGTTGAGCCGGTGGCTGCACCGCCGAAGCTGGGCCATCCTTGCCGCCGCCGCGGGAGCGGCCGGCTTGAGCCTGGGCATCGAGACCCTTCAGGTTTTTTCCGCGGCGCGATGGGCGTCGTGGACGGACGTGCTGCTCAACACGATCGGCGGGCTGGCGGGCGCTCTGATCGCACCCGTCGTCGGGCAGGCGGCCGAAAGCCTGACCGGCGCCGTGCGGCGGTCGTGCCGTCGCTGCCCGCTGGCTGCCGCGTCGCTCGTGTTGACCGCAGGGGTTCTGCTGCACGGGCTGGCGCCGTTTGACTTCGTCCGCAGTGGCGCGGAGTTCCGCACGTCGCTGCTGGCGTCGCAGTGGTGGCCGATCGCCGAGCGATACACGCCACCGCACGCGGTGGGCCTGCTGAATCCCTACGCCGCACTGCTGAGCACGCTGAGCCTGGGCGGGCTCTTCTGCCTGCTGGCGGCGGTGCATGCCCTGTCCCAGCGGGCACTCAGCCGAGACGGCAACACGGCACTCGCCGCGGGCGTCGGCCACGCGGCCCTGGTGGCCGTTCTGGTCGAGGTGCTGCAACTCTTTCTGCGGTCGCGGGCGTTCAGCACGCTGGACGTCTGTACCGCCATCGTCGCGGGAGCGGCCGGTGCGTGGCTGGCGGCGTTAGCCTATGACGCCTGGGACGGGCGTGACCGGCGGACGTGCCGGCCGGTGAACGTGCTGTCGGCGGCGCTGACGGTTGTGGTTGGGGTTCAGGTCGCGTGGCACGCGGCCTCCGGGCTGCTGCCTGCGCTGCACGGCGGGCCGGCGGATGGGTCTTGCGTGCCGTTCGCCGCGTTGTTTGCCCTGCCGTTTGTGGAGGCGGTGGGCGTGATGACGGGGACGGTGCTTGCATACGCTCTGCTGGGCGCCACGTTGGCGCTGCTGTCCTGGTCGGCGGCGGGCACGGTGCGATGGGGGCTCGTGACGGCGTTGGTGGCTGCCGTGGCGCTGCTGTCCGCGTGGTTGCGAACCGGCCTGGCCCTGCATGTGCCGGACGTGACCCCGGCCTGCCTGGCGCTGGTGGCGGTGATTCTCTGCGCGATCCACGTTCGACTCGTTCGGCCGGCGCATTGAGTGTCGCGACCGCGACCGAAGCGACGGAGCGCCTTACGCCCGGGACCGGCCGCCTCTCGACGCCTGACGCAAAAAGATCGGCGCATTCCAGTCCCATAGAAGAAGCCGGGCTCACGCGAGAAGCCGCCGCTGCGCAGCAACCCTCGTCTGAGCGGGTTGTCGGGAGGCGAGAATTCGCCTAGAATAAATAATGGGGTATTGTGTATGCGCCGGGCGAGGAAGAGCGCGGGTTCGTTCGTTCCGCACGGACGGGCCGACCCGGACCGGGCGCATGGGATTCGCCGACGCTCATTCGGGAGAACCGCATGTCTCATCCGAACGAGCCCCGAGCCGGCCAGCCGCGACGGGTGAAGTACATCGCAAGCATCGACCGCGTGCCGCAGATTCCGCCGGAGCAGCGGGAGGCGCTTCGGGCGGTGGTGCAGCGCTACGTCTTCCGGGCGAACGACTACTACCTGGGCCTGATCGACTGGAGCGACCCGAACGATCCCATCCGCCAACTGATCATCCCGCGCCCGGACGAGCTTCACGAATGGGGTCGCCTGGATGCCAGCAACGAAGCGGCCGTCACGGTGTCGCCCGGCGTGCAGCACAAGTACGAACACACCGTGTTGCTGCTGTGCAACGAGGTGTGCGGGGCGTACTGCCGCTTCTGCTTCCGCAAGCGGCTCTTCATGGATGAGAACGAAGAGGTGACGCGAGACGTTTCGGAAGGCATCCGCTACATCGCGGAGAATCCGAACGTCACGAACGTGCTGCTCACCGGCGGGGACCCGCTGCTCATGAGCACGCGGCGCATCCGCGGAATCCTGGAATCGCTGCGGGCGATCCCGCACGTCCGCATCATCCGCATCGGCTCCAAAATGCCGGCGTTTGACCCGTGGCGGATCATCGATGACCCGGAACTCCAGGACGTCTTCCGCACGCACTCCACGCCGCGGAAGCGCATCTACCTGATGGCCCACTTTGACCACCCGCGAGAGTTGACCGACCCGGCCGTGGACGCCCTTGACTGCGTCATCCGCAGCGGCGTGATCTGCGTCAACCAGTGCCCGCTGATCCGCGGCGTCAATGACGATTCGTTCGTCCTGAGCAACCTGTTCCGCGAGCTGTCGTTCGTCGGTTGTCCGTCGTACTACCTGTTCCAGGGCCGGCCGACCGCCGGGAATGAGCCCTACACCGTGCCCATGGTCCGCGGGTGGGAGATCTTCCGGGCGGCCCTGCGAAGGGGATCGGGCCTGTCCCGGCGGGCGCGGTACGTGATGTCGCACGCCACGGGGAAGGTGGAGATCGCCGCCGTGGATGAGCGGCACATCTACCTGCGCTATCACCGGGCGAAGGACCCGGCCCTTCGCGGCCAGTTCATGATCTATCAGCGCGACGACGACGCGCTGTGGCTGGATGAGCTGGAGCCGGCCGACGAGTCCTCGCCCAGGTTCGAGCACACCTCGCGGCTGGGCGTGGATGAGGGGCCGGAGTGAAGCCTGCACCGGAAACCGCCGTCGCCCGCTGATTTGCGAATGCTCCGGCCCCTGATCCGCCGATACCTCCAAAGTGGATCGACCCGCGATCCCGCGGCCCCAGACACCCTTCGAGAAGAGCATCATGGAACTGCACGAGCGAATCTCGGCCAAGCTGGGCAAATTCCGACCCTCCCTGACCCTGGCCCTGAAACAGCGGGTGCAGGAACGGCTGGCCGAGGGCCGGCCGGTGTACGACTTCGGACTGGGGGAGACCAAGGGCCGACTGGACCCGGACATCCGCGAGGCGGGGGAGCGGGCGTTCCGTGACGAGTGGACGATGTACACCGACCCGGCCGGGCTGCTCGAGCTGCGCGAGGCCGTCCTGCAGTGGCTCGGACTCTCGGACGTGTATGGACCGAGCAACGTCATCATCTGCACGGGCGCCAAGCAGGCGCTGTTCAACATCTTCCTGGCGGTCTGCAACCCAGCAGACGCCGCGTTGCTGGAGGCGGCCCCGTGGGTGAGCTACCAGCCGCTGGCCACGGCCGCGTATGCGTTTCCCGTGATGGTGCTGCCGTTGGGCACACAGCGGGAGTGGCTGAAGGTCACCCGGGAGGACGTAGAGCGGAACCTGGACGCCCGACCCCACGCCAAGCTCTTCCTTCTGAACAACCCGTGCAACCCGACGGCACAGCTCTACACGGCGGAGGAAGTGGACGCGATGTTGCGCGTGTGTGCCGAGCGCCGCGTCTACTTCGTGCTGGACCGGCTGTACTGGCGCATCCTGTTCGACGGCCGGCGGTACCCGGAGCCGCGCATCGACGAGCAGACGCGGCCGTGGCTCGTCCAGGTGGACGGGATGTCCAAAAACTTCCGCCGCACCGGCGGCATGCGGATCGGCTGGGCGGTCGGGCCGGAGGACGTGCTCCGGGCCATGGTGAATCTTCAGAGCCACTATACGTCCGGGGCGGCCACCCCGACGCAGGCGGCGGCCCTGGCCGCCATCCGACGTCCGTACGATCCGGAAATTGTGGAGGAACTCCAAGCCAAGCGCGACCTGCTGCATCACGAATCGAAGGACATGCCCCACGTGCAGATCTGGCCGACGCCCGCCACGTTCTATTCCTTCTGGGACGTGCGAGGCTGCTTCGGCAAGCGGACCCCGGCGGGGTCCGTCCTGCAGAGCTCGGACGACGTGGCGGCGTATCTGCTGGACGCGGCCGGCGTGGTCACCGCCAGCGGCGCGGCCTTCATGCAGAAGGACTACCTGCGACTGAGCTTCGCTACCCCGGACGAGGACATCATCCACGGCATGCGCGCCGCCCGGCAGGCGCTGGCGGAACTGGATTGAGATTGGAGACGGCGAATCGGGGAGCGGTGTACGGCCGACGGACCGGCGCCAGTTCCGCTTCAGAACCGGCGCCACATGCCCACGCCGGTGCCGATTCGCACGGGAGAAGAGGATTCCTTTCGAGCAGGTTCGGGTTTGTAGCGTGGGAAGGCCTTTCCGTTCTTCTCCCACCATGCACCCGCGTCGTCCGCGTCGTCGAATGCCTGGTGGGTCAGCCGGTTGAAGGAAGCCAGGGCGATTCGCTGGACCGACAGGTCGGCGTCCGGCAGGGCCGCGGCCGCGAACGCCGCGTGCCGCCGGTCGCCGAACCAGCCCAGGGCGTACAGGGCTTCGCGTCGCTGCGGCGAATCCACACCGCGGACCAGGTCTTCCACGAAGTTCGCCTTCCCCTTTTCGTACACCGCTTCCTCCAGGTGGCGAGGTGGCGGCCCCAGGTCGTCCCGGCTGTGCTGGTACATCGCCCGAGCCTGCTGCATCGACTGTTCGTACCGTGACGGCCCGGAACTGCACGCGCCCAGAAGCAGCCATCCCGGCGCCGCCAGCCATACGAACGCACATCGCATCAACCACGTCATCGCCGTATTCATCCTTCGCTCAACAGAGCATCCACGCTTACGTCCGCCAGGCTCGGGGCCAGGCGATCCACGCCGGGCAGGCGCTCGGCGGCGCCGATACCGAAGACGGCCATGCCCGCCCGGCGCGCCGCGTCCACGCCGACGGCCGCGTCCTCGACCACCAGGCACCGCGCCGGCGGCACGCCCAATCGCCTCGCCGCCAGCACGAAGACCTCCGGATGCGGCTTGGAGTGCTGAATGTCGTTTCCGTCCACCACCACGTCAAATCGGTCGGACCAGCCCAGCCGTTCCAGGATCAGCGCCGTGTTCCGGCTCGAGGAGCCGATCGCGATTTTCACGCCCCGCGCCTGCACTGCCGACACCATCGCATCCGCCCCGGGCAGGGCGTCGGCCGGGGTCAGCGTCGACAACAACTCGCGGTACTTCGCGTTTTTTGCCTCGGCCATCGCGGCCTTCTGCTCCGGCGAGTACGACCGCGCGGCCCGTTCCAGGATGATCTCCAGGCTCTGCATCCGGCTGACGCCGCGCAGGCGGTGATTGATCGCCCGGTCAAAGTGGATGCCCTCGGCATCGGCAAGCTGCTTCCAGGCGAGGTAGTGCAGTTCGTCCGTCGAGACCAGCACGCCGTCCAGGTCGAAAATCACCGCGCGGATCACGCCGGCACCTCCCAGCGCTGCTGTTCGCCGGCGAGAACCTCGCGAGCCTGGCCAAAGACCACCACGGCCAGCGGCTCCGCCCCGCGGTTGGTCACCGTCACGCCCTTGGAGTTCGCGTCGATGTAAGCCGGGCGCCCCTTCCAGACAATCGGAAACGCCAGCCGCGTCCACGCCTCGGGCAACCGCGGCCGCAGGGTCAGCACGTCGCTTTGCATGGCCGTCCGCATTCCCGCAAAGCCCAGCACCGCCATCTGCCAGACGGCCGCCGCGCCGGCGATATGAACGCCCTCCGCCGCGCCGGCGTGGGCCACGTCCAGGTCCAGTGCCCGACCGACCACCCAGAACCGCCACGCATCGCCCATCCGCCCCAGCCGCACCGCGACAATCGCGTGCGCCCCCGGCGACAGCGAAGAATCGTGCGTGGTGTACGGCAGGTAGCAATCCCAGGCCCGCTGCACCTGCTCGTCGGTGAACTCGTCGGGGAAGAGCGTCATCAGCATCAGAACGTCGGCCCGCTGGAGGCACTTGCTGCGGTACAAACGCTCCTGCGACACCTGGGAGGCGAACGGCCGGCTCCGAGCCTTCCAGAACTCGTCAAACCGCGGCTCGGCCAGCCGTTCGAACTCCTCGCACTGAAGCACGAGTTCCCCGTTCGCCGCCCGCAGGATGTACAACTGCGGCGACGCCTCCGCGAACGCGGCCCGCTCGCTCGGCGAGGCTCCGCCCGCCTCGCCCACTTCCGCGGCCACGGCCAGCGCGAAAGACACCAGGCGGTTCGTGTAGTTGTTGTTGCCGGAGATGGGCATGTACTCGTCGGGCCCCATGACGGCCAGCAGACTCAGGCCCTCGTCCCCCGGCCGGCGGTCGACGCGCTGGAGCCAGTACCGCGCGGTCTCGACGGCCACTTCCGCAGCCGGGCCGCGCAGGTATTCGTCTTCACCCGTCGCTCGTGCGAAGTGACTCAGGCCGTAGATCACGTCGGCGGTCACGTGAATCCCGTGATCGGCATGTTGCCGGTTCGGGCAGCACTCGTTGCCCTGGCCGTCGGATTCCCACGGGTATCGTGCTCCGTCGTATCCGTATCGGCGGGCGTTGGCCCGGGCCCCGTCCAGGCTTTGCACGCGGAAGTCCGCCAGCGTGCGGGCCCGTTGCGGGTCGGTGTACAGGTAGAACGGAAGCAGGTACATCTCGGTGTCCCAGCAGAACCGTCCCCCGCACGCATCGCCCGAGTAGCCGTTCGCATCGATGGCCACGCGTGGATCGCCCGGGACGTGCGCCCGCAGCAGATGGAACAGGGCCGCACGCATCGCCCGCTGCGAGTCCGGGTCCCCCTCGATGATCACGTCGCACGTCTCCCACCGCGCCCGCCAGGCCGCCGCGTGTTCGTTGTGGAGTTCCTCGAACGACAGCGGCTGGACCTGCGTCAGGCAGGTCACCAGGTCCCACGGGTCCAGGTCCCGCGTGGTCTGCACGGCCGTGCGCTTCTCGAGCGTCCAGGCCTTTCCCGGCGGCAGGTCCAGTTCCGCCCGCAAGGTAGCCGTTCGGCCGTCGGGCTTGTGCTTCCAGACGACGCGCGGGGCGGTGGCCTGCGTCACGACGCCCACCTGGTCATGCGCGTCCGTGTGGACGAAGCATGCCAGGGCGCTGCCCCCGGCGCGGCCGGTTTCCACGTGGACGAAGTGGTCGTAGCCGTTCGTGCGCACGTCCGCGTCGATGCCGACCTCCACGTCCACACGCATCGCATCGCCCGGAGTGAGCGTCATGCGCTGCACGCAGAGGTACGGCCGGACGGCCGAGACGAATCGCTCGAAGCACACGTCGACGGTCTTGCGGGACGCCGTCCGCCAGCGAAGCGTCCGCACAAGAGTGGCGGTATCCAGCCGCAGTTCGCGACGATAGTCCTCGACGATGCACTGCTCCAGGTCCAGCTTCTCTCCGTCCACGGAGGGAGCGATGCCCAGAAACCAGGGCAGATTGATCATTTCGCTGTTGAGGAGTGGGTGGCGTCCGAAGATGCCGGGCACGTACGTTCCCCATTTGACCTTGGTCGCGGGGCATGTCTCGCGGGCTGCGTCGGCGGGCAACCGGGTGTAGGAGAGGTCCTGCGGCGCGTCGCGGAGGTGCTCTTCCAGCGAGCCGCGCACGTGCAGGCATCCGCTGCCCAGGGTGAACAGGCCCTCGTACGCCCGGGCGTATTCCACCCGAAACGGCGATTCCACGACCGACCAGCCGTCTGACATCCGATCCTTCTCCACCGCTCCACGCCCCACCAGTCGGATCCGATCCGCCCCGGGGCCAATCCCACGGCATGGTAACCGCGAACCACCCAAAGGTCTAAGACGTGCTCACACGCCGGCCCGCGCGCGACCGGTTCGGCCGGAAGCGGATCATCGTAGAAACGGCCCGAAGACGCCCTCCGCGGCGATCATGGAGCCGTTGTACGCTCCGTGCAGGATGATCGCGGGCACCAGAAAGCGCAGCGCCTGCGTGATCCGCGGACGACGATACTCCGTCAGGGCCTGCCGCCACACCTCCACCAGGCCGCGGGCGGCCAGGTACGTACAGCCGACGTGTAACGCCGTACACACGAACCACCGCCACAATGCCAGTTTCACGCTCGGGTTCTGCACGAAGACGTACAGGTAGATGAGATTCTCGATCACCGCGAACACGACGGCCGCCCCGACGGTGGCCAGGTGAATCTGTGCTTCCCGCCTGAACCAGTACGGCCGCAGCTCCACCACGTACGTGCCGGCCGCCAGCTTCATCGTTTCTTCGATGGCCGGCGCGTACACGGCGGCCAGAAGGAACGTGCTCCAGCCGCCGATCCCCGCGTGCTGCGTGCCGATGAGGCTGGCGATGACGGCCCACAGCCCGCCGACCAGGGCCGCCCCCAGGGCCACCAGCCAGCAGGTTTCCGGCCCCGTCCGCTCGATGCGGCGTTGCAGCCAGGTGCGGTAGCTGTCCACGCCGGGCGGCGGCGGTCGGTAGAGTTCCACGCGCCCGCATTCCGGGCACCGCTGCCCGACGAACAACCCGCGGAGGTTGTATCCGCACGCGCTGCAGAGCCAGTCCTGTTCGATGAGATTGTCCGACCGGCCGGGCAGGATGTCCGGCTCATCCCAGACGCTGTGGCCGTTTCGGAACGTGCTTTCCGCGCCCGCGGGCTCGAATTGCGGTTGACGGTCGGCCCTGGCCTCCGACGGGTCGACGGCGGGGAGGGGTCGGTCCGGTCGCAGGTGCGGCTCGTGCGAAGCGGACGGATTGGAGTCCTCTGCGGTCATGTCTGTTCCCGCCCGTGACGGTCGGCGGGGCCTCACGCCTCATGCCGGCGCCACGAAGTCAATCGGTCCGATCGGCGGGACCAGCCCCGCATCCGCCCCGCGCCGCAGCAACTCGCTGACCGCCCGGCGGCCGACGGGGCCGTAGTCGATGGTCCAGGCATTGACGTACATGCCCACGAAGCGATCCGCCAGGTCGACACCCATGTCTCGGGCGTACTGGAGAGCGTGCCGGACCGCATCCGCGCGATGGGCCAGACTGAACTCGATGCTGTCTCGCAGGACGCCCGTGATTTCCGCCATTGCCACCGGCCCCAGGTCTCGCCGGATGCCGTTGCCGCCCAGGGGCAGCGGCAGTCCGGTCTGCCGCTTCCACCACTCGCCGAGGTCGACCACCTTGGCCAATTTGTGCTGCCCGTAGGTGAGCTGTCCTTCGTGAATGATGAGCCCGGCATCCGCCTCCCCGGCCGCCACGCGCGGCAGAATCTCGTCAAACATCATGACCCGATGCCGAAACCCGCCCCGGCCCAGGAGCAGATTGAGGACCAGAAAGGCTGTGGTCAGTTCGCCGGGGACGGCCACGGTCCGACCGGCCAAATCGTGTACGTCCATGGGTTCGCGGGCGACCACCATCGGCCCGTACCCGTCGCCCATGCTCGAGCCGCAGGTGGTCAGCGCGTAGCGGTCAGCGACGTACGGATAGGCGTGGATGCTGATTGCGGTGATGTGCAGCTCGCCGCGGAAGGCCCGGTCGTTGAGGGTCTGGATGTCCTGCAACACGTGCTCGAATGCCCAGCCCCGCGTGGGTACCTGCCCGGCGGCCAGCCCGTAGAACATGAACGCGTCGTCCGGGTCCGGGCTGTGTCCGAGAAGCAACGTTCCTTTGGACGGCATGGAATCGTACTCCGGCGAAGTCTGGTTCGCGAATTCGCCGATTGCTATACTGTCACCGCACCGGAGGGTCTCCCGGCCGGCTGCCGGCAGCGCCTCCGCCCGCGAGTTTCAGCGGAGTCCACGGACCCATGCAGATTCTTGTCCACGACGGGCACGAAGTCATTCGCAACCTCCAGTTCGAGGACAGCGCCGTCGCCATAGGCTCGCAGGCCGATTGCGCCGTGTATCTTCCGGACATGCGCGTCGCGATGCAACAGGCGGTCCTGGTACCCATCCCCGGCGGCGGATGGATGCTCGACCCCGTCGACCTCACGCACAAGACCATCCTCAACGGCCGTCAGGTGGTGACGCGCACCGAAGTGGAGCACGGCGACGAGATCATCATCTCGAACTTCCTGCTGAAGGTCTTCCACGAGTACCAGGGGGACGTGGAGATCACCAAGACGGCCACCCGGGAGGAAATCTCCCGCATCCGGCAATACCCGCTGCCGCCCGGTTCGCTGCTACGCAAGCCCAACGAGCCGTTCACCATCCCCTGCGGCGTGGAAAGGCAGTTCGCCCGATTCAGCTTCGAGCTGCGCGAATGCTCGGACATCTCCAAGCTGATGGAACTGACCCTCAAAACCCTCCTCAGTGTCTTCGACGCCCGACTGGTCTGGCTCGGCGCCCGCCGGCAGGATTACGGCCGCCTCGAATTCGTGGAGGGCCGCACGGCGGAAGGCACCACCACGCTCGAACCGCCCAGCCTGGAAACGTACACCTTTCGATGTCTGGAGCGTACCCAGTTCATCGTCGTGCCCCGTACGGATGAGGAGCATACGCGATCGGCCATGGCCGTCCCCCTGGTCTCGCAGCGCGGCCGCCTCGGCGTGCTCTACGTGGACTCCAAGCCGGACTCCGCCATCTTCGACCTCGGGCACTTGGACCTGCTCTGCCTGTACGCCGCGGCCGTGGCGGTCCAGCTCGAGGCGATCGTTCAGGAGCAGATCCGCCTTCAGGAGGCCATTCGGGCGGGCGAGTTGTCCTTCATCCGCGAGATTCAGGACCGGCTGGACCCGACCAACGTCCCCCAGTGGGACCATCTGCAGTTCGCCGTCTACTGCAAACCCGGACTGGATCACGCGGGGGACGTTTACGACGTGATGCGGATGCCGAACGGACTGGCCACCTTCTTCATTGCTCACGTTTCGGGCCCGCCCACACGCACCGCCATGGCCCTCGTCGAAATGCGGGCCGCCTTCCGCGTGGCCGCCCTGCACGCCGACCCCCCCCACGTGCTGCTGCGCGAGATCAACTGGTTGCTGGCCGATGATCGCACGCCCTGCACCGCCGTGAGCTGCGCCATCGTCATCAACCCCAAGACGGGCGCCGCCGAATATGCAACGGCCGGCGGCATCGGGGCCGTCGTGGTGGACGACTGCGGTGAACCGAAGCCGTTGGCCGAACCCGGTCTGCCCGACCTGGGTTCCACCAAGAACTACGCGTACGCGTCCAGGCCCCTTCGAATCATGCCGGACGAGACGCTGGTTCTGTACACGCCGGGGGCGTTCGCCGTGCGAGACGAGCAGGGCCAGGCCCTCGGGCAGGAGCGGCTGACGGAAGCGCTCTGCGATGGTTTTGGGATCCCGGCGTCCGACGCGTTGAACAACCTGCTCACCGACCTCAGCGGGCACTTCAAGCGGGGCCGCCAGCCGGACGATATCACTTTTTTGTTCATGCATCGAACCGGGGCATGAGGTCGCCCCGTCGACGTGGCGGCACAACCATTGATGAATGAAGAGGTTATGACTGTCCACCCGGAGTGAACAGGACCGGCGGTATAATCCGATAAGTAAGACAGACAAGAACCGGCGTCTGGTTACGCATTTGTTACGTTGTCGGGCTCTCGGCTTCGGTTAGACTGAGAGCACAGGCCGGTCCGGCCGGCCGATGAGGAACTCGGAGCACGGGGTTGAATCGCACGGGACGGGATTTCGGAGTGGTGCTGGTCGCCTTGCTGGCCGGCGTGGTCGTCGGCTGCTCGTCCACGGCGCCCGGCAGCTACGTTCGATCGCCGGACGAGGGCGGCGACGAGGCGCACGCCTCGGCGGCGGGCTCCGCGTGCGTGACCCCGGAGAACGTGGACGGCGTGGTCGAATACCTTGCCGCCCGCATCCAGGCGGAGCGTGATCGCGAGGGCCTGGCCCCCCTGCTGGTCAATCCCACGCTCAACGCGGTGGCGGACGAGTATGCCTGCCGGTTGATCAACGGCGGGTTCTTCGCCCACGTGGACCCGGATACGGACTCGTCGCCGGGGCAGCGCGTACTGGAGGCCGGGTACAACTTCCTGACTGTGGGAGAGAACCTTGCCGCCGGTCAGCGGACCGTGGATGAGGTTCTCCAGCAGTGGATGAACAGCGAGGGCCACCGGGAGAACATCCTGGGCGCCAACTGGCGTGAGACGGGCATTTCCGTCCGGCTGGGCGGCCGCTATGGCGTGTACTGGGTGCAGGTTTTTGCCGACCCCCTCGATTTCGGAACCGGCATCCCCTCGCTCTGGGCCATTGCATCCCCCTGAGTTGTCGTCCCGGGGCGGCGTCGCGATCCCGAGTCAAACCACCAAGCCACCGATTCTGCCGTCCTGACCGTTGCGAAAATCGGGCTGTGACCCTACCCTGAATCCTGACTTGCGCATCGGTTCCCGCATTGGAGTAGAGGCATTGCTCGCAGCCGGCCGCCCGACCATCGGGCACTACTGTGGTCTGTTCGGAGTCTTCGGTCATCCGGAAGCCGCCTACCTGACCCAGCTCGGGCTGTACGCTCAGCAGCATCGGGGCCAGGAGGCCGCCGGCATCTGCACGACGGACGGGGTCCGCATCCAGCGGGCGGCGGGCATGGGGCTGGTGGGGAACGTGATCAGCCCCCGCACGCTCGAGGCGATTCGAAACCCGGTGGCCATCGGGCACGTGCGGTACTCGACCACCGGCTCCAACTGCGACCTGAACGCGCAGCCGCTGCTCTTCGAGTTCGCGGGCGGACAGGTGGCCACGGCCCACAACGGCAACCTCTGCAACGCGGCCCTGCTGCGCAGACGATTCGAGGACGACGGGCACATCTTCCAGACCACGTGCGACACGGAAGTCATCGTGCATCTGCTGGCCAAGCCGGCGCATCAGGCCAAGCCCGCCCCGCTGGCCCACGTGCTGGGCCACCTCCAGGGCGCGTATTGCCTGTTGGTACTGTTTCCGGATCGCCTCGTCGCCGCGCGCGATCCCTACGGGTTCCGCCCGCTGTCCCTGGGCCGCCTGGGGGCCGCCTGGGTGGTGGCCTCCGAAACCTGCGCCTTTGACATCATTGACGCGGAATACGTTCGGGACGTCGAGCCTGGCGAAATGATCACGATCACGGACGAGGGCATGGCGTCGAAGCCGTTTGCCCCGGCAAACGGTCGCGGCGCCGCCTGCATCTTCGAGCAGATCTACTTCGCCGACCCGTCCAGCATCGTTTTCGGTCAGAACGTGCATCTGGTGCGGGTGGCCATGGGTTGCCGCTTGGCGGAGGAAGCGCCCGTGGACGCCGACCTGGTGGTTCCCGTGCCCAACTGCGCCCGTTGTGCATCCATCGGGTATTCCCAGCTCAGCGGGATTCCGTTCGGACGGGCGTTCACCACCAGCCACTTCGTCGGCCGGTCGTTCATCATGCCCAACCAGACGGACCGCGACTGGGCGGTGAAGATGAAGCTTAAGGTGATCAAGGAGGCCGTCAAGGACCGCCGGCTGGTGGTCATCGAAGACTCGGTGGTCCGAGGCACGACCACCCGGGGAAAGATGGGCGCGCTGCGCCGGGCCGGGGCGAAGGAGATCCACCTTCGTGTGGCCAGTCCGCCCATTCGGCATCCGTGCTACTTCGGGATCGACTTCCCGGACCCGTCGCACCTGGTGGCCCCCGGGCGATCGGTGCAGGAAATCCGGGACTACCTGGAGGTGGACTCCTTGCACTATCTGTCGGTGGAGGGGATGCTCAGCGCCGTGAACATGCCGAAGGAGAAGTACTGCACCGCCTGTTTCACGGGCGACTACCCGGTGGACGTGGATCACCCGGTGGACAAGTACGCCCTGGAGCGCCGGCAACTGCGCATGTTCAAGTAGGCCCCGGCGGCATTCGCCCGGGGCAGGTGCGCCCGACCTGCCCCCGGGGACGCGAACGGCGCCGGATGGACCGTGCCGCATGTCAGAAGAGAAGCTCACGTACAAGGATGCCGGCGTCGACATTGATGCCAACGCCGTCTGGGTCAACCGCATCCGGACCGCCATGACCAGCACGTTCTCGCCGCGGGTCTGGCGCAACCACGGCGGGTTCGCCGGGCTGTTCCGGCTCGACTATGCCGAGTCGCTGTTTCGCAAGGAGTACCGCAGCGCGTCGCTCGTCGGCTGTGCCGACGGCGTGGGCACCAAGGTCCTGCTGGCCGTGGAACTCAACCGGCTGGAGGGCCTCGGCATCGACCTGGTGGCCATGAACGTCAACGACATGATCACCTGCGGGGCCGAGCCGCTGTTCTTCCTCGACTACCTGGCCACCCACAAGCTCGACCCCGAGTGGCTGGCCGTGGTGATCGACAGCATCGCCGCGGGTTGCCGTGAAGCCGGCTGCGCCCTGCTCGGCGGCGAGACCGCCGAGATGCCGGACCTGTACCACGAGGGCCACATCGACCTGGCCGGCTTCGCGGTGGGGGTGGTGGAATCGAGCCGAGTCATTACCCGCAAGCTCGTCAGCCCCGGCGACTGCCTGGTGGCCCTGCCGTCCAGCGGCGTGCATTCCAACGGGTTCACGCTGGTGCGTCGCCTGCTGGCCCGAAACCGAGTGGATCTGCATCAACCGTTTGACGAGGCCGGGCGCACGCTCGGCGAGGTGCTGCTGACGCCCACTCGCATTTACGTTCGATCCGTGCTGTCGACCTTGAAACGGTACCGCCGCAAACGGGTGATCACCGGCATGGCTCACATTACCGGGGGCGGGCTGCCGGAAAATGTTGCCCGCATCCTGCCGCCCGGGTGCAACGCCGTCATCGATCGAAAATCATGGGCACCGCCGCCGGTCTTCCCGTTCCTGCAGGGCCTCGGCGTGGAGGCGGACGAAATGTACCGCGTGTTCAACATGGGGATCGGATACGTGCTGGCCGTCCGCCCCGCGTTCCTCGGCGGCATTCTGCGCAACCTTCGTCGCGCCGGCGAAATCCCGTTCGTCATCGGCAAGGTCAGGAGCGGCCGGGGTCTTGTGGAACTCCGCTGACCCCGCAGCGCGGACCGCCCACCCCGGGCCGTTGGCAGAACGTTCCGTTCACCGACCGCAACCTGTTCCGGTCTCACGGCCCGAAGCGAGCCTGGAACTCCGCAAAATCATCCAGGTCCACGTCCCCGTCCAGGGCGAAATCGAAAACCTCGCACTCCGGCTGCGGATATCCGCCTCCGGGGCCGCTGACGCAGTCGGGAAACAGCGCGAAGTCCGCCAGGGTCAGAACGCCGTTGCCGTCTGCGTCTCCGTTCGGCCAGGCCTTCACGTACACCCACTTGGCGGCGTCCGTGTACACGCGGTAGTTCCACGTCGGGCTGGGCCGGCCGGTGACCGTCTCCTCCGAGATGTCCAGTGACCCGCTCGCCACGCTCTGGCCCGCGGCAAACCAGTACTCGCCCAGCGAGATCCACAGGCCGTAGTTCGGCGGCTCCGGCGCGCCGCTGGAAATCTGGTCGACCAGCAGGTCCGTCTGCCCGAGGTGGTGGCTCACCCGGTGCCGCGAATCGTAGCAGTTGGCGCCGTTCGCCCAGGTGACGAACACCTCGTATCGTCCCGGCGTCACCACGCTGGGGACGAACCGGGCGTGGTCGGTCCCCGTGTTGGGGATTTCGTAGGTGATGAACCGGCTGCCCGTGCCCACGAGGCCCGGGGCGGAACTTTTGACGGAGCTGTTCGCCCAGGCCCCGAATTCCTGATAGGCCGGCGCCGGCGTCACCGCGCCGGACGCATCGCGCGATTCCAGGATGATGTCTGCAGGCGGCGGGGGCGGCGGCTCGCCGGCGTCGAATCCGAAGAAGTTCAGCACAACGATCATCACGGCAAGCCGGCTGTTGGCACTGGTGATGGCCTCGAACGGGAACCCGAGATGCACCAACTGGTATGCGTCGTCGTACACGATGGCCGCGCCACCGCCCGTGCCTCCCACGTAGTTCAGGGCCAGGGCGCTGCCGCTGTAGGCCGACAGTACGTCCGGCGAATCCACGTTGTAGATGGCGGTCCCGTCGTCGAGGATGAGCCCGCCGATGCCGTCGAAGATGGACCCGGCGACCGGTTCGACGGAGTACGTTGCCGCATCGTCGGCCACGTGGTCGGCCCTGAGGATGCTCCGGTAGAACGAGGCCCCGTTGCCGTTCCCCACCAGGTCGTAGCCGATCTCCGAGCCCGAGACGAACAGCTTCCCGCCGTTGACCAGATAGTAGGCCACCCGCGTCTGCTCCGTGGAATCGAACGTGGCGTCGGCAACGGATTCCTTGCCGAGCTGCCAGATGACCGCGGTGTAGTCGGGAAGGTTCACGTAGCTGTCGCGCACGGCCTCGTTGGCGCAGTAGTCAAACGCGAGTCCGGTCGGCTGGAGGGCCGCGGCGAACGTGCGGGAATAGCCGTAGTGGTTCATCCGCATGGGCCGCTCTCGCCGCATCGGATCCGCATCGTACGGATCGTCTTCTTCCAGCAGCATCCAGCGGTCCATCCGGTCAAACCCGTTGACGATCAACAGCGGACTGGTCCCCTCGGCGCGAACGCGCACCGCCCCGATCTCCGAGGGGAACGATTGCCCGCCCGCGTTGGTCGCGATCACCCGCACGTACCGGATCGCCCCGGCCGGCAGGCTCGTCAGATCCATCTGCGTGGACGTGGTGGGCGTGCCGTCGTCGAAGCCGAACCCGTTCTCGCTGACCTGCACGAGGTAGCCCGTCGCCGGATCGCCCAGCAGGCCGTTGCCGGAATTCGAGGGCGGCGGCTGCCAGGACACGCGCACGGTGCCATCGCCCAGATTGCGGACGGCCAGGTGCGTGGGCGGCTCGGGAAGCAGGGTGTTGTTGATCGCGGGCGTCGAGTTCGGCCCGTCGTGATCGTGGTACCACCATTTCACGATGGACTGGTACACGGCCCGCGACACCATGTCCCGGAAACGCGGGTCAACGAGCGAATCCGCGTCCGTTTCGTTGTCGTGGAAGGCGACCTCGATCAGCACGCTCGGCATCTCATCGTTGTTGTTCGGGTTCAACTCACCGAACCACGCGGAGTACAGCCGTCCCGGCCAGTTCGGATCGTTCCAGGCGATCCGCAGGTCGCTGATGATCTCATCGCGAATCCGGACGGCCAGGGAATCGCTGCCCGCCACGCCGCTGAACTGGCTGAACGGGCTGGGCGGCCCGTTCGGGCCGTAGACGTACACGTCGGTCCCGTGGCCCACGTAGGAGCTGCCGGTCGCATTGCTGTGCCAGGAGACGTAGATGGAGTCTTCCCAGCTCTCACTCTCCCACTTCGCGTATCGCGGCATCGCGTCCACGGTCCCCAGCGGGGTGGTCACGTGCCCCATGAACACGCCGAAGTACTTGCCCGATTCCTCCCACCGCGGCCAGCCGCTGATCGAACCGCCGTCCGCGTAGTCACCCATGCCGCCGCCGAAACGCACCGCGTCCGCGATGACGTACTTGCTGGGGTCCGAACCGACGTTCGAGATCTGCACGGAGCCCTTGGGAACATTCCGTCCCGCGGCGAAGTGATACATGCCCAGAAACCGCCAGGTGTTGCCGTCCTGCTGCATGTTGATCACGTGCGTGGTGGTGCCGCCGGTGTGGTTTACCCGCACCGTGGCCGCCGTCGAGCGGTTTGATGCGCTCGGCGTCCAGACGTACACCGCGTATTCATCCTCCGTCGGGAACGACGGCGCATAGGTCGCCACGGACGTCTCCGTCGTGCTGACCGCGGCGTACTTGTAGTTCGTGCCGTACCACGTGCCGGCGCCGGTGCTGTCCGTCCACGTGCCAGTGACGCTGAAGTCCGGCGCGGCGTCCGTGTTGTCGATGATCACCATGTGGGGGTTCATGTCGCGCTCACGGCACGGCCAGACGTTGGCCCCGGCGTTGTGCAGGTAGCGAGCCAGGTGCAGGAACACCGCCTCTCCATTGCTGTGGTCCTCGATCAGGCCGTAACTGTTCCCCCGCTGCGTCGCCCAGCGGCCGAGCGTGGAGGAGTACACCCATCCGTGTCCCGGACTCAGAAACACCGTCTTGCCGGACAGCGCGCCCATCGGCCGCCCCGGGTTGTACGCCGGCAGTCCGCCCGCCCGCAGGCCGACCTCGATGTCCTCCGGCTTGTCCAGCGGGCCCTCCGGCGCCGGGAGATACTCCGGCAGCGCCCGGTACTCCGCCTCCGCGGACTCCAGCGGCTTCGCGAAGATGCCGAATCCCCGCACGCCGTCGAGCGGTTTGAGCAGGATTACCTGCTCGCGAATGATCCGCTCGCACTCTTCGTCGGTGAGAGTATCCAGGAACGCCGCGGGAAACTGCATGTAGGCCGCCACGTACCCCTCGACCTCGTCCACGCGGTCCAGCGTCGTGCCGACGGGCAGGGCCGAGGCGAAGGGGTCTGCCCCCCGCAGGGCCGCCTCGGCCACCCAGGCCTGCATCCGGGCGGTCGCCTTCACCTGCAGCGCCTCGTCCGCCCGGGCCGGGCCCGACGTTAGCATGAGGATCAATGCCACCACACCCGAGGCGGTTCCCCAGGGGTTTCGACGGGAATGCCGATCTCCGCAGTTCATCACGATCATGATTTCGTCTCCCAGCACGCGGGCCCGTGGCGGTCCGTGAGCCCTGGACCGCATTGGGGCCGGATGGAACCTTCCCCCCGGCACTTCATGGGTATTGTAGCGGATGTGGGTGGGTTAGGGCGAGCGACTTCCCGGGCATCCGCGGGTTTTCGGACCCAACCCCGCGTAACCTGGAGAAGCGGCCCGGCGATCGGTAGAATCCCGCTGATTCGCCTGGTGTCCGGCTGCAGGAGTGCTTCGATTGCCCACATCACCCGTCATCGGCATCCCGAGCGAGCGTGTGTACCACGCTCAGGTGAGCATTAAGGACCAGAACACGGTGTCCCGCGGATATACGGACGCCGTCCGGTGTCGGGGCGGCATTCCGCTGGTCATCCCCGTGGTGGACGACCAGGAGCACCTGCCCGAGGTTATCGCGCGTCTGGACGGACTGCTCGTGCCGGGGTCGGACGACATTCCTCCTGCGCGGTACGGGGCCGCCCCGCATCCCGCAGAGAAGCCCATGCCTGACGCCCAATACGACACCTGGGCCGCGCTGATTCGATTGGCGGTGGATCGGGGCCTGCCCACCCTGGTCATCTGCGGCGGGCTTCAGGCGATGAACGCGGCCCTGGGCGGGACGCTGATCCAGGACATCCCGTCGCAGGTTGGTGCCGTCGTACGCCACCAGAGTGGCACACACGTGGACGCGACGCACGAGGTCGATGTCCTGCCGGACAGCCGGCTCGCAGAAATCCTGGGCCCGGGGCGCCGGACGATCAATTCCGCCCACCATCAGGCGGTGGATCGGCTTGGCGCAGGCCTTCGCGTGACGGCCCGTTGCCCGGTTGACGGCATCGTGGAGGCTTTGGAGCTCTCTGGCCATCCTTTCGGCCTGGCCGTCCAGTGGCACCCCGAGCGGTACTTCGACGGGGACTCCAGCGACCGCCTCTTTCGAGCGTTTCTGGCCGCGTGTGGCACAATCAAGGGCTGAATTCGTTTGCGCATCCTGATACAATCGAATGCGTGCCGGGCCGCCCGGCCCGTCCGGGGCCTCGGGGCGATCGGCCAGGAGGGAATTGGAACGTCTCACGCGACTGCGTCCCCCCACCACCGGAGGGGGGAGGGCGCCTATTCCACTATCCCCGTCCAAAGGAGGAGGCAGGATGCGGTTCTCACCACAACATCGATTGGTGCTGTCTGCACTGGCTTCGGTCGCGACCCTGTTGGCTGCGGTTCCCTCGTTCGCCCAGGACCCCGAGTTCCGGGCCATGTGGGCCTCACGCTTCGAGTGGCCCGACGCGAATGAGGCCACCTGCAAGGCCAATATCGACGCCATCATGCAGGACCTGGCCGATGCGAACTTCAACGCGGTCTTCTTCCAGATTCGCGGGCAGGCGGACACGCTCTATCCGTCTCCGGAAGAAGTCTGGTCGGTTCTTATCGGCGGCACGGACCCGGGCTGGGACCCGCTGGCGTACGCCGTCCAGGCGGCCCACAGCCGGGGCATCGCGTTCCACGCGTACATCAACACGCACCCGTGCTGGGCGTCGGGCACGCAATCCCCTCCACCGAATCCGAATCACCTGTTCTACGCGCACTGCAACGCTGCCGACCCCGCGCGTCGCGACTGGCTGCACCACAACGTGCCGGACAACCCCGTGCAGTTCAGCGAAAGCGACTACGTGTGGATGGCGCCGGGCGTGCCGGACCTCCAGGCGTACATTCGCCGGCAGGTCCTCTACGTGGTGGAGAACTACGACGTGGACGGCGTGCATTTTGACCGCATCCGGACGCCCTGGTCCAACCAGCCGTCCTACGATCCCATCAGCCTCGCCCGCTACAACAGCCCGTGGGGCAACCCGAACGGCCTGAGCTTCACGCAGTGGACGGCCGATCAGATCACCCGGAACGTGCGCGACATCTACGCCGCGATCATGGCCGTCCGACCGGAAGTGGTCGTCAGCGCCGCCGTGTACTCCAACCCGGTCACCGCGCCGACCGCCCAGCACCAGGAGGCGCTGGTCTGGGCGAACACCGGCGGCATGGACATGCTGGTGCCCATGATGTACTTCACGGGCGGCGCGGGCTCCACCTGGGACTCCCGACTCCAGGCGTGGCTCTCCGGCGCCCCGGACCGACAGGTGGTGGCCGGCCACATCACCAGCCAGGGCACCGCCTCCCTGCTGCAGCAGGTGGAATTGACGCGGCTGCGCGGCGGACACGGAAACAGCATCTTCTCCTGGTCCTCGTTCACCGGCTGGTCTCAATACGTCGCCAACGTCTACCAGACGCCGGTCAGCGTGCCGGTCATGACGTGGAAGACGTCCCCTGCAACGGCCATCATCTACGGATACGTCACCGGGGTCGGCGGTCAGCCGCTGGCGGATGCGAACCTCATTCGCTCCGGCTCCAGTTACACCGCTCTGTCCACGGGTGACGGATTCTACTCGTTCCTGATGGTGCCGCCCGGCACGTACAGCCTGGACGCTTCGCACAGCGGCTACTCACCGGCCACCGTCACCAACGTCACGGTGGCCGCGGGTGACGTAATCCGCCGGGACATCGCCCTCGTCACTCTGCTGCCCCCCGTCATTGCCGAGGTGGAGCCCGATCCGGACTCGGCCACCATCGGGGTGGAGTACACGCGGCAACTGACGCTGGCCCAGGGTGACGCCGAGACCTGGACGCTGCTGGTCGGGCCGCCGGGCGCCGCCGTGGACGGGACGGGGCGGGTGTACGGATGGACGCCGACGATAGAGGACCTGGGCCAGTTGTTCCCGTTCACCGTGCAGGCCGGCAATTTCGCCGGTTCCGATACGGAAGACTGGTCCGTGCAGGTGGTCGGTGCGCCGCCCTGCACGCCCTGGCTGGCGACTGATTTCGAGGGGTATGATCCGGGCACGCAAGTGATGTTCAACCTGCCGCGTTTCAGCGGGAGCACGTCGGGCGACCTGGCCGCCACCCCGAACGTCGCGGAGGTCAGCGCGGACGCGCCGGCCTTCAGCGGCAGCCAGTCGCTCAAGGTTCAATGGGAGTGGATCGACACCGATCCCCAGCGCTGGATGCGGCTGACCGCGCACAACGCTCCGTACGTGCCGAACCCGACCATCACGCTGGACCGGCCGGTCCGCGTGCGGCTGCGGGCGGAGTCCGGACGGTTCCGCCTGGCCATCGGCATCCGCGAAACGGGCACGTCGGCCGAGATCGGCGAGGACGGCGGGACGAGCGGCAGCATCGAGTGGGTAGGCGCGGCATCGGATATCGACGGGGCCCCGCAGGGTGTGCTCGTGGAACCCATGCCGGGTGTCTGGCAGACCTTCCTCTTCAACCCGCTGACCGATCCGATCCACGGCATGACGGGCGACGGCGTTCTCTACACGCCCACCAACAAGGGCGTGCTGGAGCACCTGGCGTTTTCGCTCGTGGACGCAGCCGGACCGATCACGGTGTACATCGACGACATCGAGCTGCTCTGCGGCACGCCTCCGTTCGGCGACATGGACGGTGACGGCGACGTGGACCTGGACGACTACCCCCTGTGGGCGGCGTGCCTCCAGGGTCCCAACGTCCCGGTCGGTCCCGAATGCGAAGCGGCGGACGCCGACGGCGACACCGACGTGGACTTGAAGGACTTCCAGCTCTTCTCGGCCATCCTGACGCCGTGACGATGCCGGACGCGAGGTGACATCCAGAACCGAGGCAAGCGGCCCTCGCACCGTGCAGGCGGGTCAGGCCTGCTCGCGCTCCGCGTGCCCGCGCCGGGCGCTTTGCCGTCGCCTGCGGTTCTCTCTCCCCTTCAGCTCCGGATTCCGCTATGGTACGCCCGAGGCCGTGGTTACGGACGGGCGCACGCGATGACGAAGCAGGATCTGCCGCGCAGTATCGGAGTCTGGGGCGGTGCCGCCATCATGGTTGGCGTCATGATCGGCAGTGGCATCTTCCGCACGCCGCCCGCCATCGCCAAGGAAATGGGCAGCCCCCTGCTGATCCTGCTGGTATGGGTGGCGGGCGGGGGGCTCTGCATGCTCGGGGCATTCACGTTCGCCGAGCTTGCCACGCTATATCCCCGTTCCGGCGGCTTGTACGTCTTTCTTCGCGAGGGGCTGGGGGACTGCCCGGCGTTCGTTTTCGGCTGGACGTACCTGCTGCTCACGCAGCCCCTGGCCCTGGCCGCGCTGGCGACCGTGTTCGCCGAGCATCTTCTTCTTCTGCTGGGCGTGAAGGCAGACGCCTGGCTCGTGTCCGCCATCACCTGTGCCACCCTCCTTCTGCTGACCGGACTCAACGTCACCGGCATGAAGAGAGGGGCCGGCGTGGCCGTGGTGCTGACGGGCTTCAAGACCCTGGCCCTGGCAGCCATCGTGGCGGCGGCCGTGATCCTGATGAAGGGCGACGCCGCCCATTTTGCCGCGGTGCCGGCGCCCCGGTCGTTCCTCGCGGCGCTGGCGCCGGTGCTGGTCGCGATCTTCTGGACGTACGACGGCTGGAGCGACGTATCCGCCGTGGCGGAGGAAGTGCGCGAGCCGCAGCGGCTCATTCCGCGGATCTTCCTGCTCGGGACTGCCGGCATCACGGCCCTTTACGTGGCGGTCAACGCCGTGTATTTCTGGCTGGTTCCGCTGGAGGAGATGCGGGACACCGATACGATTGCCCCGCTGGTGATGCAGCGGCTGCTGGGGCCGGCCGCCGGCGTGGTGGTCACCGTCCTGATCATGGTGAGCGTGCTGGGGTCGACGCACGCCTCTGCCATCGTCGGCTCCCGTGTGATGTTTGCCCAGGCCCGCGACCGACTGCTGTTCTCCTTCCTGGGTCGCGTTCACGCCCGCTTCCAGACGCCGTCCTCCGCCTTGTGGGCCCAGGCCGTCCTCGGCTGCGCAGCCTCGCTCGGGGTGCGGCAGTTCGAGAAACTCATCGACGGCTTCGTGTTCACCATCTGGGTCTTCTATGGACTGTCCGCCCTCTCGATCTTCACGCTGCGCGTGCGACGTCCGGACCTGCCCCGCCCGTTCCGTTGCTGGGGATACCCAGTGGTGCCGGCCGTGTTCATCCTGGCCGCGGCCGGAATGCTTGTGATGAGCATCGTGGAATCGCCACGGCAGACGCTGCCCTGGCTGGTCGTGCTGCTGCTGGGCATCCCCGCGTTCTATCTTTGGAAGCGCGGCGTGCGGCATTCCGCGTGACTGCGGGCGTCCGTCCATCGGCGTCCAGAACCACCCGGAAGCCGACGTTCGGATAGCGATCGGCCGGCGCCACGCAGTAGCGGTACGCGCATCGGCAATAGTAGGCCACGTTGTACCACGAGCCGCCGCGGGCCACGCGCCCGGGTGGCTCGCCGGCCGCCCACACGGCGCCGGGATAGGGCTTGTACGCATCCGCGCACCACTCGCTGACGTTCCCGATCATGTCGCAAAGCCCGAACGCGTTTGCGCGATAGCGGCCCACCGGCGCCGTGAATTCGTGCCCGTCGTCCATGGGCATCACTACGTAGCCGGCACCGGGCTGCAGGTGGCCTGCGTCCGCCACGTTCGCGACGCGACCCGTGTCATCCATCGCATCGGCCCACCAGAACGCCGTCTGCGTGCCCGCCCGGCAGGCGTACTCCCACTCGGCTTCCGTGGGAAGTCGATAAGACCGCCGCTCCCGCTCCGACAGCCATCGGCAGAAGGCTTGCGCGTCGTGCCAGCTCACGCACACGACCGGATGATTTTCTCCTTGCGGGAACCCCGGATTTGGCCAGCTCCGCCCGTCAACCCGCCGGGCCACCGCGTCGACGTACGCAAACGCCCAGCCCTCGCGTTCGGCGTCTGTTTCGTACCCGGTGGCTCGCGTGAATTCACGAAACTGCGCCACCGTCACCTCGCACGCGCTCACGTACAACGGCCGATCGATCACCCGTACGTGCCTCGGGTGTTCATCCACACAGTTGCCCGGCCGGCCGCCGAAACGGGCCGCCACTTCCTCGGGCGCCAGTCGGCTTCCCATGTGGAACGACCCCGGCGGAATGCGGACCAGGGTCATTCCCAGCGAATTGACGAACGGTGACCGGGGGAACGCTTGCCGATCACCGCCTTCGGTCCGCGCACGCCTCGAGTCCAGGCAGGCGGAGCACGCCAGCCATGCGAGAGCCGGCGCAACCATGCACGCCGCCCGACGCAACATGCCCAACACGCGAACGTCAATCATCCCGGTGATTCCTCCGCGGACCGTCCGTCACGGGGGGTCAGATGCGTGGTCAACTCCGGCAGCGGCTCGCCGTCCGGCGTCTCCACGTGCGCACCGAATGACCACCAGCCATCGCCGTGTGCGATCTTCAGCAGCAGCGTGTTGAGCCCCGCCGACAGCCGCACCGGCACACGGTCCTCGTGAGAGAGGTAGGGACGCCAGCCCTCCCGCCGATAGACCGACCGGCCGTTCAGCCACGCCATCGCGCCGCAGCCGAACCCGAACGCCAGCGAAACCTCCATCGGCGCCGGGGCCACGATATACGTCATCGCGTACGTGACGGCGGCGTCGATCCGCCGGCCGTAGATCGTCTGCCAATCAAGAACGAACTCGTCTCGCGGGTCCGATCCAGGCTCCAGGCGCCGTTCGAACGATCGCCACGTGACCGGCTCGTTCTTGCGGCCGGGGTAGACCGCGGCCAGGTCCACGGCTTCTTCCGGCGGAAACGCCGGCCCCAGCTCGTTGTCCTTCGGCGCGAGCAGCGGCCCGAGCAGCCACCAGCGGTTCACGGACGGCAACAATACATGCTCAAACGCCAGGTCCACCTGCGCCTCGCCCACCTGCACGCGCAGGGCCGCGCGGGCGCGCGTGGTCTGCGGCAACCCGGCGGGCGAAAGGACCGCGGACGTCCACTCACGCTGGTCGAAATGCAGTGGATTCCATTCCGTCTGCCCGCCCGACTCCAGCGCCCAGTGCAGGCCGCTTTCCCAGCTCAGGGAGACTCGCACGTTCCGCAACGCGTCGCAGGGCGAGCCCGCAAACAGGTGTGAATCCAGCACAATGCGGCCGTGGGGCGCCGTGGTGAAAGACGGCGTCACCTGAAAACCCAGGTTCAGCAACTGCATCACGGCCCGGCCGGCCGCCTCCGGCGCATCCGCCATCCGCTGCACGGCCTCGCGGAACCGTGAGTTCAGCATGGTCTGTACGGCCACCCGCAGAGCGTCGCCGGTCATCGTGAGCGAGGAGAGGCCTTCACGCACTCGTGCCACGTCCGCCTGGGCCGCCCGACCGAGAAGGGCGTCCACTCGCTCGATCAGGCGTAACTGCCCTCGCAGTCCGTCCCCGAACGCCGCCGACTCGACCTCCGATCGGTCGGAACAAGCTTCCACCTCAAACCGCTCATGAGTCGCCCGGGGGGAAAGCCGAATTACCGTGCTGAGCGATACCGGATCGTACCACCAGCCCCGATGCCGCCGGTCCGGCGCCCGAGGCACCGTCCGGCCGTTCACCGTCACGCGGTCGGGGGGCAATGACTCCCGTAGATGAATCTCGTACGCCCGCCGTCGCGGCATGCCCGGATATTCCCCTTCCGCGGGTCCAACGACCACGCGCCGCCCGGTGGCCGTTGCTTCCTGCCGCACGGCCGTCCACGCGCAGGCGCCGCTTGCGTACCCCGTTGATTCCCCGTCGTCCTCGTAGACCTGCGTTCCGCCGCGCGAGCCGGGCCAGACCTCGATGATCAGTGGATTGCCCGGCCTCTCGGAGGTGTTCCGCGTCGGCTCCTGCCGGGCGATGGCGGCCCCGCCCCGCACGAACACGGGAACGTCCTCCAGGGGCGCCAGCAGGGTCGCTTCCGCCGGGCCGCGGTACACGCGCCCGCTCGGTTCGTACACCCACTCGCCGGGGGGGATCCAGGCGGTCACTTCCGCGCAGCCGCTGACGGGGTTGCCGGGGACGACGGCCGGCGACACCAGCATGTCATCGCCAAAGAGGTACTCGCCCGGGTGCCGGTACGCCTCCTCCCGGCCTGGCCAGAAGTGGTACAACGGCCGGCAGAGCGGGATGCCCGCGTCGTGACACTGGCGGGCCGCGGTATAGATGTACGGCAACAGCGAATACCGCCGGTGGAACGCCGCCTGGGCGGCCCGAAACGCAGCCGGCGGGAATCGCCAGATGCGCCGCTCGGCCCCCGCGTGCCGGCTGGCATGCGTACGCAGCACCGGACTGAACGCCCCCCACTGAATCCAACGGACGTACAACTCCGCCTCCACCGGCCCCGGCTGATGCCCGCCGATGTCGTGGCTCCAGTAGCCGAACCCGACGTTGCCGGCCGTGGCCGTGAACGCCGGCTGAAACGCCAGCGACGCCCAATTGCAGTACGTGTCGCCGGAGAAGCCGATCGGATACCGATGTCCGCCGAGGCCGCCCCACCGGCTGAAGATGAGTGGGCGCCGATCCCCGCGGGCGGGGTTGCGCTCCATGTCGGTCCAGTGGAGATAGTTGAGCCACCAGAGCGGATCCAGCCCCTCCACGCGCGTCTGCGTGCCCTGTTGCCAGTCGATCCACCAGAAATCAACGCCCTCCCGCTCGCGCGGGTGATGGAGGCAACGGAAATACGCCTCGACAAAGGTCGGATCGACGCAGTCAAACGGCACGGAGCGCGTTCGCCGCGGGTCCAGCCCCATCGCCCGGGCCACGTCCGCAAACGCCTTCTCGTGCCGGCCCACGCCGTCGGCCGGATGGAGATTCAGCGTCACCCGCAGTCCCTGCTTGTGCGCCCACCGCAAAAACCCCTCCGGATCGGCAAAATACCGGGGATTCCACGTGTAGCCGGTCCAGCCCTCCAGGTGCCAGTCCATGTCAATGATCAGCACGTCCAGCGGAACGTCCTGCTCGCGAAACTCCTCCACCAGGGCGATCAGCTCGCGATCCGAATAGGGCCAATACCGCGACCACCACGCGCCGAAGACGTATCGCGGCGGCAGCGGCACGCTTCCGGCCACGGCCGTGAAGTCGCGAAGCGCCCGCGCGTAGTCATGGCCATGGCCGAAGAAGTACCAGTCGATCGCGCCCGCCGCGTTTTCCCGAGGCGTTGCCCAGGGCCAGTCGCCGTCGTCCAGGAGCGGCCGAGCGGAATCATCCACGACCGCCCAGCCGTCGCGGGAGAGCAGGCCGGGCTCCAGGTCCGCCGCGCCGGAGACGCCGTCCAGCGTGCGGCAGGTCCCGCCGAGGTTGCCTGCCGCGTCCGCCCCGGGGTGCCACACGACGGGGCGATCCTCGGTGCGCAGCTCGATGCGCAGGGTGTCCGCGTCGAATCGGCCCGCGTCCTTGCCGTAGTGGAGCGCCAGGTCGTCCGTACGCAGAATCAGCCATCCTTCACGGTGCTCGACCTGGAATCGGGGGACGGGAAGGCGCCGGTTCAGAAACGCCAGGGACGGCCGGTCCTCGAACACGCCGGTCGGCGACCACTCCAGCCGCAGCAGGGCCGAAGCCAGCACCGTAAACCGGGCCCGACCGGCCGTCACCACGGCCGCCGGGTCGGCTGCCGGATCGTAATCCGCCAATCCCGCCATGGCTCGCGGTTGTCCCGGGCACGCTCCCGGTTGTCAAGCACGGATCGTGATTTGTCCGGCCCCCCGCCCCACACTATGATGCGCGCCCCGGCCCCCCACCGTCGACCGGTGATGCGCTCGGACGTCCGGCCGTACCCGGAGCGATGCGAGTGCGCGAGACGCACCGGCGGGAGTGGCCCCGAGCAACCTTGCCGCCCGGAGACCTGGCATGAGCAACCCTATTCTGGCAATTGGATTGGCAGCCTTCGTGCTTCTGTACGCCCCCGTCGCCGCCGGAGACACAAGGCCGATTCCGCGACCCGAGCATCCCCGGCCCGACCTTCAGCGCTCGCGCTGGCTCAACCTCAACGGGACGTGGCAGTTCGAGATCGATGAGACGGGGGACGGCGAAGCCCGCGGCCTGCCTTCCGGGAAGGACCTGACCCGGGAGATCGTGGTGCCTTTCTGCCCGGAGAGCAAGCTGTCCGGCATCGCAAACACGGACTTCATGACGAATGTCTGGTACCGGCGGATGTTTGAGGTTCCGGGCGATTGGAAGGGCCAACGGGTGCTGCTGCATTTCGGGGCGGTCGACTGGCACGCCCGGGTGTGGCTCAACGGCGCCTTCATGGGCGAGCATTTCGGCGGCAACGTGCCCTTCTTCTTCGACGTCTCCGCGCACCTTCGCCCCGGAGAGAATGAACTGGTGGTCCGGGCGTTCGACGACACCCGCTCCGGCCTCCAGGCCTGCGGGAAGCAAAGCCAGAAACGCGAAAGCTACGGCTGCGTGTACACCCGCACCACCGGCATCTGGCAGACGGTGTGGCTGGAGGCCGTCGGGCAGACTTGGCTGCGCGAAATCGCGTTGACCCCGGACCTCGACGGCGGTCGCCTCCTCTTCCAGGCGTGGGCCGCTGGGCCGGGCAGGGGTGCGACGCTTCGACTGCGAGCCTCGGCGGACGGCAGGCCGGTGGGCGAGGAGACCGTCCCGGCCGCCTGGCGGAACACGGTGGGCGTGCTGAAGCTGAGCGAGGTCAAGCCGTGGTCGCCGCAATCCCCGTTCCTGTACGACCTGACGATCGACGTGCTCCGCGACGGCAACGTGGTGGACTCGGTGCAGTCGTACTTCGGCCTGCGGAAGATCACCATCGAGGGCAATCGGTTCCTCATCAACGATCAACCGATCTTCCAGCGGCTCGTGCTCGACCAGGGCTACTATCCCGACGGCGTGCTGACCGCCCCGTCCGACGACGCCCTGCGACAGGACATCGAGCTGTCCATGGCCGCGGGTTTCAACGGGGCAAGGTTGCACCAGAAAGTCTTCGAGCCGCGCTTCCTGTACTGGGCTGACAAGCTGGGCTACCTGGTCTGGGGCGAGTATCCGAACTGGGGTCTCTCCAGGCTCACGCCAACCTCTTTGAGCGAAGTCCTGGACGAATGGCGAACCGTGCTCGTTCGCGACCGCAACCACCCCAGCATCATCGGCTGGTGCCCGCTGAACGAGATGGGCCACGGCCCCGAGCCGGCCGGGCTCCAGAAGCTGATGGCCCTGACGCAGGTCATCGACCCCACGCGCCCGTTCCTGGACGTCAGCGGCTTTGTCCACCTGTACGCCGGAACGGACGTGTACGACTGCCACGATTACAACCAGGATCCCGCCGCGTTTGCCGCGCTGTTCCGGACGTTCGCGCAGACCGGGACCGACCCGTGGATCAACCTCCAACCCGCCACCGGCGTCGCACCCTACCTGGGTCAACCCTTCTTCGTCAGCGAATACGGCGGCATCCGGCTGACCTCCGGCGAACCCAAGGGGGAAGGCTGGGGATACGGCGAGACCGACGTGGAGGGATTCTTTGAACGGTATCGCGGCCTCACCGACGCTCTGCTGGACAACCCGAACATGTTCGGCTTCTGCTACACGCAGATCACCGACGTGGAACAGGAGCAGAACGGCGTCTACACCTTCGACCGCAAGCCGAAGTACGACGTGGCCCGGCTTCACGCGATCAACACCCGCCCGGCCGCCTACGAAACACAGCCGCCGCGCGTGCTGAACGTCCGCTGGCGGACCGTGCTGCCCAACGCCCGCCAGGCGCCGCAGGAGTGGCGCTACACCACCGAGCAGCCGACCGCGGACTGGACCCGGCCCGACTTCGACGACAGCGCCTGGTCCGTCGGCCGCAGCGGATTCGGGACCGCCCAGACGCCGGGCGCCATCGTCAACACGGAATGGAAGTCCAGCGACATCTGGCTGCGCCGGAGCTTCACGCTCGATTTGGTGGACTTCGGCCTGGCGCGGCTCTCCATTCACCACGACGACGACGTGGCCGTCTATGTCAACGGCAAAGAGGTGTTGCGCAAACCCGGGTGGACTTCCGCCTACGGCGCCCTCGACGCCTCGGATGCTCTGCGGGCCGCATTGCAACCCGGGGCGAACGCCCTGGCCGTGCATTGTCACCAGGACAAGGGCGGCCAGTTCATCGATGTCGGCATCGAGCTGGCAGACATCGAGTCCGAGAAGTAGGGCTCGCCGCGCCCCGCGCCCACGAAGCCGATCTGCCACGGATGCACACGGCTTCACAGATCGCCGCCAACGGCGTACACTTGTCAGCCATGCCGGCCGTGCCGCTGGAATTCACCTCGGCCGGGCCGGGATTACCCCGTCATGCTCGGAGCCAACCATGAAGACCCCATCACCTCTGTTCGCCCTCGTCCCGTGCGTCCTGCTCCGCAGTGTCGCGGCCGCCGCCGCTCCCGGCGACGCCGCAGAGACGCTCTCTGTGCCTTGTCGCTACCCCGCCGGTTTGGCGTGGCACGAAGCGCAACTGTACGTGCTTGACTGGCGAGAGGCGAAGATCCACGCGATTTCCACGGAAGACGGCGCGATTCAGCAGTCCTTCGATGCGCCGACGCTGCGCCCGCACGGCCTGACCTGTTCGGATGACGGGCGGCTGTATGTTTCCGACGATCACAGCGGCTGGATCTACTGCTTCAATCCACAGACCGGCGTGGTGGAAAACTCCTTTAAAGCACCGGGGCCGAATCCGGCCGGGCTGGCCTGGGCGGGCAAGACGCTCTACCTGCTGGAGCAAAAGAGCGACCAGATCTACGAGTTGATTCCGGAAGACGGCACGATTCTGAAGATCTTCGCCGCTCCGACGAAATCCTGCTCGACGCTGGCCTGGGACGGTGCGTACCTGTGGGCGGCAGACCGCATCAGCGACGAGTTCTACGCGATCGACCCGCAGCAGGGCCAGGTTGTGACGGCTCTGCCGGCGCCGGGCCCGTACCCGGCCGGGATTGCCTTCCGTAACGGTGATCTGTGGAACGTCGATTTTCAGGAGCGGAAGCTGTATCGACTGCCGTTGCAGAGCGAACAGCCGTTTCGCCTGAGTGAAACCCGCCGGGCGCGGGTGGAGTACCTGTGGGGTCTGTACAACTACGGGCCTGGCGCCGTGCGTTCGTTGACGGTGAATCTCGCCTTGCCGCAGAATCTGCCGCAGCAGGCGCTGTTGTCCGAACCCCATTTCTCCATGCGTCCCACCCGGCTGGAGACCGATCGTTGGGGGCAGCGCTGTGCCGTTTTCGAGCTCGACGGCGTGCCGGCCGGGCAGCGGCAGACGGTCGGTTACCACATCGAAGCGCGAGTCTCGGCAATTCGCTACGTGATCTTCCCCGACCGCTGCGGGACGCTGGCGGACATTCCCGCCGAAATCCGCGAGAAGTACACGGCCGACGGTTCGCGATATCGGCTGGACAGCGCGTTTATTCGGGATACGGTGCAGGCGGTGGTGGGGGAGGAGTCGAATCCCTACTGGATCGCCCGCAAGATCTTCAACTACATCATCGGCAAGCTGGAGTATGAGATGGTCGGCGGCTGGGACGTGCCGGAGGTCGTCCTGAAGCGCGGCACGGGCTCGTGCTCGGAGTATACATTCACGTTCATTGCCCTCTGTCGCGCCGCGGGACTGCCCGCCCGGTATCAAGGCGGCGTCGTGGTGCGCGGCGATGATGCCAGCATCGACGAAGCCCATCATCGCTGGGCTGAAGTCTACCTGCCCAACTACGGGTGGGTCCCCGTCGACGCCAATGCCGGAGACAAGGACTTGCCCGCCGAGCAGGCGCGGGCATTCGGCGGGTTGCCGAATCGCTTCCTGATCACCACGCAGAGTGGCGGCGATTCGGCTCACCTGGCCTGGGGCTACAATGCCCATCACAAGTACCAGGCGACCGGCTTCTGCAGAATCGAGCAGGAGAGCTTGGGTTTCTGGGAACCGCTGGGTGACGAGGAGAACGGCCCCGAAGAGTCGTCGGCGCCCCAGCCGGCTGATGCAGGCGACGGAATAACGCAGTAGTCGCTTCTTCCGAAGCCGATGCACCGGGGTGCGTCCGCGCGACCTCGAAGAACCGCTTGACCTTGCCCATGGGATGCGGCGTTCGCGGTCGGGTTTGGCCGGTCTTGCCCGTCCGGCAACATCCTCCTCGAACGCCGTCCGCCGGCTCCCAACAATCACAATCGCAATGATGTCCCGTTCGGCACGCGTCGCGTTGCTGCGGGGGCGTGGTCTTCCGAGGGAGGGCGTTACCGTTCCAGGTAGGCGGTGAAGGTGTCTTTCAACTGTCTCTCGCTGATCGAACCCCGACGGTGGCTTCGGAGCGCCCGCTCCACGTCGATCCTCGTCAGCGCGCCGGGATTGTCAAAGTCGTATTGGATCAGCTCGATGTGGACCGGTTCGATGGTCCCGATCCCCGCGGTCGTGCATCCGAGGAGTTGTCGGCGCACCGGCTGGTCTCTGTCGGGATCCAGCGTGTTGTCCGCGCGAAGGGGCGAGATGACGTTCTTGCAGGCGATGTAATCCAGGCTGGCCGGATTCGTGCATGCCAGCACCGTCCGGGTCTCCGCGGCCGACGACCACCTTCCGTTGTGGCCGCTGTACATGGCGCAGGTGATGAACAGATGCGGAGCGTACTGCGTCTTCATGTACCGCGCCGTAAGCTCACCGGCTCGAAAGGCGTTGATGTCCGTGGCCATCCCCGGATGCTGGTAGGTGGCGCTGTGGATCTGGTAATGCCCCCGAAAGGTGCCGCTGATGCCGCCCGGGATCTCCGTCGTGCCGAAGAAGCATTTGACGGCGCTGGTGATCCCCGCGTACGTGCTGTGGTAATTCAGCGTGGGCATGAAGATGACCTTCAACTGCCGGGTCGCGCTGTACGAACCGTCCTCCCAGACACCGTGCTTCAGGTCGATCATCCGCCCGCCGGACAGCGGCGATGGGTAGACCGGGTAGGAAAAATAGGTCGGGATTCCGTGGTGGGTGAAGAACGTGCGCATCCATCCGTCGGTCAGATCGGCGGGGCCCGATATGTCGGTGGTCGTATTGTACCAACGCTTCGTCGCGACGTTCGGATAGACGTCGGCCAGAGAATTCCAGTTGTGGTCCGGCCAGTTGTCCAGGCGATTCCCCGGCGTGGCGTCGAACCCGAACGCCCCCGCGCTGCCGTAGGTCTGGACGTTGTCGCAGATATGCACTTCGCCGTCGAAGCCCGGGATCGCGAGGATGTCGTCAATCACCGCCTTGACGCATCCGGTGTGCGTGTACCCCCGGTTCGGCCATTGGCCGTTGCACTTCAGCACCACGACATCGTGCGGACCGATCACGGAGCCCGCGCCGCCGACCAGCTCGAGGATCTTGCTGGTGTTCTGGATGTGATCGCCGTTCTTGACGAGATACACCTTCACCGTCGTCGTCTGCGCCAGGGCGCCGGCCAGGCGATCCACGAAGAACGGGCTCAGCGTCAGCGCGCCGGACGCAATGCCGAAATGCCTCAGGAACTCCCTCCGACTCATCCGGTGGTTGTGCCAGATCCCGACAGGATGCGCGCTGCTCATGATAGCCTCCTGGCGCAAAAGCGCTTGCCGGTGTCACGGACACCGCCGCCCCCGGCCGCACGGGGCGGCGAGCAAGCCATCCCGGCC
>Ga0334888_1000363_pt1 | contig 73751 bp, 59 predicted proteins | sample GraSluR1_MG_FD_207227 | JGI IMG/M metagenome (GOLD analysis project Ga0334888, IMG submission 207227) | Sludge microbial communities from methane-producing bioreactor in Wageningen University, Netherlands - Granular Sludge_3_08-R1 | ecosystem: Engineered > Bioreactor > Anaerobic > Unclassified ... | reverse complement strand
GTAAACACGTTTGGTAGGATTTGGTAGGATATTTATATTATATTAAAAAACCCAGAAACCTTTGATTCAGCTTCTGGGCAATGGATTATTTCGAAAAATGGGTTTAGCAAGTCATAAAGTCAGGATTTGTTTTGTTAGAACGATATGACCTGATTAAAGGGATTAAGACGTCAAACTAGCCTAGGTTAATGTTATTAGTTACTTTCAAGCGGTTAGAACGATATGACCTGATTAAAGGGATTAAGACAAAGTATCTGAACTTGGTGATTGTCATCAAACTTACAATAGGTTAGAACGATATGACCTGATTAAAGGGATTAAGACATAGCCTAGTACCTATATAGATACTGGTAAAGTAACCATTAGTTAGAACGATATGACCTGATTAAAGGGATTAAAATCAGCACCTGTTAAGTCGAAGAGTGGCGATTACGTCGATGTGATTTCGCTTACGGTTCCCAGCCAGTTAAACGTTAGAAACCCAGCCACCCAACGGAGAAAATCCTACCACTAGGAACCAAGCGATGATAAACCTTGGATATGAATGCATAACATGCAGAAATCAATCCAAGGAGGTCAGTTATGACCAATTTCAAGGAAATCCTGCGTTTGTATTACGAAGGATTTATTCAGCGATCGATTGCAACTCGCCGTTAAAGAAGATGTCATCAACAAGAATCTGGGGAAACTCCTTCAGTGTCGTTAGGAAGGTGTTCATGACCCAATCTATCTGTTCCCTGATTTTTTCATGTTGTGAAGGAATTAGAGAAATCCTGACCGAATGAGAACTGGTCGAGGGTAATAGATAATGTTGCCTTGGATCAAGCTAACCCGGAAAAGATTACAGAGTCTTCATATATGCTGAGACTTGAAGTACAAGACCAGCTTTCCATACATTCAGCTAACCCCTGAAAGTTTTCAATTCCCCTTGTCAGCAGCTCTTGCTGGCAGGGATTGCATAGTTCAGTGGCAGGCTTTGCTCAGGTCAATTGGCCGGGGTGCGCCGTTGAAGACAATGACTCTGGCCTAGGAATCTCATGTAGATGGCCTTCTTCCAGAGCCTGTCGATGGCAACATTCAAGAGTGTCATCATGTTCTTTTCCTCCGACTATTCGCGGTTATTTTCACCTGACGCTAACAAGATTCAAATACCTACAGTACTGGTGAAAAAACCGAATCAGAGAATCTAAAAAGATCATTACCTATTTAAGTTTATCGTCTATATGGAGCCCTTTATTTGTTCTCTTCCATCAGGTAGGTATACAACTCATTCTCACAGGGATGGTGAAGTTTGAAGAGGAAATTGACAATCGGGAGGTCTTTCCCCTCATCATTCTTGATGGTGGTTTGTCGTTCTCGTCCTTTGAGATAGTCGACTTCCCCTACATAATAAAACTCGGCACCTTCATCATCGTGTTTCTTGATGAACAAAGAGATCGCCAAGCCAGTCTCGTGCTGAGCCAAGATCTTTTTTACCTCAGTGGATTGCAGTGTTCTTTTGCTTCTTGTCATCCATGAAAAGAGCTCGGGGCTGAGAAAACGATCATCATAGTCAGTACTCGCTGCAATATCCTCTCCCTTGTGATACGTCACGAAAATGGGGCACGTGTTGTACTTGATCGCATACCCATACAAGGTTGAATCCTCGTTGTTCTCCCAATTGAGCAACCGACAGACATCCTTGCGGGAATACTTTTCGTAGAGAACTAGGGAGTTCTGTTGACGAAGAGAATTATCATATCTGGTTCTATAGTTGTACAGTCCTAGGGCAACCACATCCCCAATGGCTTGACGATATGCCTCAGAAGAAAGCAGGGTAAGAAAATCGGAAGTTGCTTCAACAATTCCTTCTTTCATCGTTACATAGGAGATGGAGCCATACTTTTCTCTAACCGCCGGCTTGACGAAGGCGTTGTTCAGCAGTCGGATTGCTGAGTAAAAAGATCCCTGTTCAAATGATACATGGCACTCTTGCTCCATTCTTAAGCGGAACTCTTGCGTCGAAAGGCGCCCTTGCAAGGCAAGGAGTTTGAGCAACAGCAATTCATGAGGCCGCTTACCGTCTGCCAGTTCTTGGGAAATGAACCGAAGGGAGTTTAGCTCCTTGTTCGTGAATACGTCCTTTGCAAGATCTTGCAGTTCCATCAATAACTCGGGATAGCATCCATACTTCTTAAAGAATTGGAGCGGATCATATTCCTTGGCTACTGCGAAATCTATTAATGAAGGAACTTGCCCAAGTTTTGCTTTGAGCTTGAGGTATTGCTCCTTGAACAAAGCTTTTGTATCGAGTCGGGCCGAATCGATGGCTTGGTAGATTCTTTGCCTGGCAATACGGTCGAAACTGACTGTCGATTCACCGCTGAGCACGAGATTGCCGGATACCATCATCTTCCGGATACGGTCCTTGTTGTACGAAGTATCACCATAGAGGGCAATCGGAATAAGGTAGTTGTTCGTATAGTTGCCCACAAAGTCGATGACTGTGAGAAATTGCTTGTTTCTGGCCTTTCTCAGTCCACGTCCCAGCTGTTGAACGAAGATGATTGCCGACTGGGTAGGTCTGGCCATAATGATTTGATTGAGGTTGGGGATGTCTATACCCTCATTGAAGATGTCGACCGTCACCAAGTACTCAAGCACGTCTATGGCTCCATCTGATTGCAACCTTCTTATAGCAGCTTCCCTGACGGTCTCAGAATCTTCTCCTGTAACAGCCAGTGTTTTCAGTCCAAGGGCGTTTAGCTTGAGTGACAGTTCCTTTGCCTCTAGTACGGTACGACAGAAGATGAGTCCCCTCTTGCGCTTTTCATGCATGCTATACCTGTCGATTGCAGTTTTAATGTGCAGTGCACGCTCAGAACTCGTCAACAGGCAAGTCTCACTGCAATCGTCAATTTCCATACCATCGACTGTCAGGTCGCTGATGCCATAGTAGTGGAATTGACAGAGCAATTTGGCATCCATAGCCGCCTGCAGTCGGATGTTATAGGCCACGTTGTAGTCAAAAAGGCGGTATATATCCTGCCCGTCAGTACGCTCAGGAGTAGCTGTTATGCCAAGGGTGAACTTGCTTTTAAAATAGGCCAGAACCTTCTTGTATGAATCAGCCCCGGCGCGATGTACCTCGTCCACAATGATATAATCAAAATGATCGGCAGCAAATTGATTGAGCACTTCATCTCTGGCCAAGGTTGTGATACTTGCAAAAAGAAAGTCTGCATCAACTTCTTTTCTGCCTCCACCTACGACACCAAATTGTCTCGAATGACTGTTTCCGAAGACATGCTTGAACGTATTCATGGAGGTTAGCAGGATGGTTTGTCTATGTACGATGTACAATAGGCGTTTGGGCTCACACGACTTTGCATCAAAGGCAGCAAGATGAGTTTTTCCGGTTCCTGTGGCAGAGATGATTAGGGCTTTGTGCTCACCTCTTGCTCGCAAACAGTATAGTGCTTCCAACGCCTCTGTTTGCATCTTGTTAGGAATAATTTCCTTTTCTTGCAAACCTTCTTGATCCTCTGCTTGTATCTGGGGAAGCGGTGGTAGCACTGTCCATTGCACCTTGGCTCTGAGAGCCTCCCGCTCTTTTTCATAGTGAATCAAGTACGCAGAAGATAACACCACGGAGTTTTCCCACATCAGATCAAAGTCGCACAGCGTCTGATGCACCAACTCCCCGTCGTCGGTCGAAGTAACCTGTACATTCCACTCCTGGTTTGTTGACAGAGCTTGGGCGGTAAGGTTTGCACTGCCAACAACCAAGTTGATCGTCTTGTTTGGATGGTGGAACAGGTATCCTTTGGTATGCAGGTTTCCCTCATGAACGCGAACTTCTATGTTCGGCAAGTCAAGCAACGTTCGTAGTGCCTCAGGCTCATTGAAATGCAGGTAGTTGGTCGTAAGCAATCTTCCCTGCACACCTCTTTGGGAAGCCTCGAGAAGAGTCTGCAACAGTGAAGCAATGCCGTCGCGGGTGATGAAGGCAACAGCGATGGTGAACTGTGAGCAACAAGACAACTCCTGACAGATGGTATGGAGTACTCTCTGGTGCTTCGCTCGGTTGTTGACAACCAGACGAGGACGTAACGCCGGAGAGGAAGGATAGGCCTTATCGATAAAGCCTGTGTATAAGCTTGCCTCAATCTCACGTGCATCATATGATTTCACGAAGAGCCCTCTCTGCAGGAAAGATGAGATGTATCATATCGGCATACCCAATCCTAAAACATATAAAGTATGCCTATTGTACAAGTTGATCCTCTTCCCCGTCCAGGGCTAGTACCTCAAATGCAGCTGAAAGTTTAGTTCTTAGAGAGAGAAAAGAATGAAAATCACTCAGAAACACAAACCCAGTTGCTAAACGAGTATTCTCAATGTTCAAATTAGTGACACTCATACTCAAAGAGGAACCATTTTCAGCTTGACCAAACCAAAGGGTTTACTAATTCTCTACAGGGTCAGTTCAGGTAGGTTGAATCAGCCTTTATTCCCCATATTCATTTCTTTGGATGATGTGATCCTGAAACTCCTTATCAAGCTCAGTGAAATATCCACTCCAGCCCCAAACTCTTACAATGAGGTTCTTGTAGTTCTCCGGGTGCTCTTGGGCTTGAAGGAGGGTTTCTTTGTCAAGTGTGTTGATTTGTAGTTGATGACCTCCAAATTCTATGAAGAAGTGCACTAATTGTGCAGTTTTTATGATTCCTTCTCTATTTTTAAAGACCGTTTTATGAACCTCGATTGTCAAAGGCCCTCCATTTGCTGCTTTATGTATATTTGATGGTACGAAGGATTTGACTACAGAAAGAAATCCAGGATGTCTCTTGATCAGGGATGGAGAAAAGTTTGCGGGAAACGGTTGTCCATCCTTTCTTCCATCAGCGGTGGCTCTCAAAGACTGAGCATGCCAGATATAGTACATTGCAGTGCCTGTTCCCGGGCGGTATATCCCTTTGCGTTCATTTTGTTTGGTTGCCAGCGCATTACTGAAAATGTCGATAACCTCTTCACATAATAACGTAAGAGTTTCATCAATATCGCCCATCTTTTTGAGTTTCAGAATCTCATTTCGGTGTTTCTCATATCCAATATAGCTATGTTTTAGCATTTCTTGCATGAAAGAGGGTGACATACTCTTTTGTTCATAGATGAGAGTCTTCAAAGCATAGAGGGAGTCAACCACTGTAGATAATCCGCTTCCATGTATGCCGTAGTTGTTATATGTATTGCCATTACAGATGTCAGAGCAGTTTTCTATACACCCGTTCATGCATACTGATTGGAACGGGGATGGTGTTATAAATATGTTCTTGTGAGTTTCAACCATTGCATCGACTGCAAGTTCAATTTTATCCGTAAATCGACGCATCAAATCTTCAAAAGTTTGGATATCGGTAAGTTCTTCGTATACAATTTCATTCAGCAAGTTTGGAAGATTTACTGCATCAATATTCGGGATATCCATGCCTTTTCCTGGTATTATGAACTCCCAGCAAGCTGCTACTACATAATTTCTAGCATCCTGAAGTGCGTATCCCCAGTTCGTTAGGGCTTTGATAACCACATCATCATTCGAGTATTGAGGAAACCCAAGGCCGGCTTTAGTCAGTTCCGTTCCTTTGATAAACCAACTGTCGTCAGTGTCTTTTGATACTCGAAGGTTGATTTTCGGGTCGATCATCTCAATTTCCAGGCTAGCACGCAAACAGAGTTCGGTTACTCGGTTGAAAGCTTGATTGCCTGAAGCATCACAACCGCCAAGCACCATGCTTTGCCCATTATCACCTTGTTGGACCCCTTTATATAATCGGGAATCCTTGTTCAAGGAAAGGAAGGTTTCAACGATCAAGTCATACGCAGCCTCTTCAGTAAGAACACCTGTTTCAATGTCGTGCTTGAAATAGGGATATAAGTACTGATCGAATCTGCCAAGAGTGTTGTGATAATTTCCATTCAGCCAGAGAATATAATTAATTATTCTAAAGAACTGTAGAGCTTCGTGGAAGCTTCGTGCTCCTTCTTCTGGAATATGTGAAAGTATATCAAATACTACAGTGTTCCCGACTTTTTGAGCCTCCTTTCTATATCGTTTTATAAAAGCTTCACTTGCCAGTATTGTATCAAGAGCTGCTTTGAGGAAGCTGATGCTTTCAGAATCATCGATGGACCTCAAGGATTCCAACTGGTTGAGGATGCTTCGTTTTTTGACCCCAAATCCATCTTTGATCAGTGTTGCATAGTCAGAACAGATATTGAACACCTCACCACTTTCGCATATGAAATGAGAAGAGGATATGTCCTTCCACTCAGTATCGGTAAAAATCGGCGGGATGTCCCTCACAGTACGGATGAGGGCAATACGGTCTTCAGGAAACACATGAGGAATCTCTGCTTCCAATAGTATTCTTAATCGTTCTGCTGATCGCTTATATATATCGTAATCATGATCACAAAAATCCTGGGCAATCGATAGGGTTTTTTCCTGCAAGTACTTTTCATAAGAATGGGTTCTGACATTCAGCATGATCTTTTGTAAACGCTCGTTCATATTGGGCCTCCAAATGGATAAACCTCATTCCAAAATAGTATATGGAATGGAATATCTTTCGATTCTTTCAGTGTGAGTCTCTATTGCTACCGTTGGGTCGAACTTGGGCTTATACTCGATCCCGACCATAGGATATTTTGCATGGGCTAGCTTGTTATATTTTAGAAGTTCCAACATTTCCAAGCTTGGGTCACCTGATAGGAGTAAGCAAAGATGTTCAATATTCATTGCAGTGTCACTAACCCCTGGGATCAAAGGAATTCTGATGATATGAGGTATTCCACTCTCTCTAAGTATCTGATAATTGCTCAGAATGTTTGCGTTGCTTACCCCGGTATGGTATCGATGAAGGTTCTCATCGACTATTTTTATATCCATGATTACTAATTCACAGTGCCGGATTATCCTCTTGAATATTTCAGCATTGGCATAACCACTGGTTTCAATCGCCCTATGGATTCCCTTCAATTCCTGAAGCAATTCTTCAGCAAACTCAGGTTGCGCTAGGACCTCACCCCCGCTGAGGGTCACTCCACCCCCAGAATACTGTAATATATCCGCATTCAACCGAATCTGATCGGCAATTTCACGAGCTTCTACCCATTGTCCGCTAATACGAATAAGATCGTTGGGGCATGCGTCTACACAAGCTTTACAGAGTATACAAGAATCAGGGCTAGGACAGACTTCCTTGCATAGGTTACAGTGATTACAGCCATTAGGGTTTCTGACTATCTCTGGTTTGAATGAGAACGATTCCGGATTATGACACCAGTTGCACCGTAATGGACAGCCTTTAAAGAAAATGCCAGTACGAATGCCGGGACCGTCAAATAAACAAAATTCTTCAATGTCAAAGATCAGACCTTTCATAATCACCAACCATTCATGATTTCAAGTAACAGTCCTCATAGCTGTGGAGGAATGTCTAGCTATGAAGACTGCTTCCTGATAACACTATAACATTCACTTTAATAATTGTAAATACCGTTATAAAGTATATTATTAACTTTAATTATAGTTGTAAGAGATCTGCTTATGCGTCTTTTGATTGCTGTTACGTTACCCAAGGGACAGTAATCAATAAAGGAAGTGGCCTTTTAAGCGATTGAAAACCTGAAGTTCCTCATTAAACTGGTAGCCCTCTTGGTATCCCTACGGGTTTCTATGCATGAAGAAAATTTAACTTGAATTCACTGTTATAAGTTGACATTAACTGTTTGTTGCATTAGACTAGCAAGCTAGAAATGAAGTATCAAACATATGCTTTTTGCTTACTGACTGATGATACGGGGAACTACAAAATGGAGGAAAGAATGGCAAAATTAGAAATTGTCCCAAAAAACTTGGTGCCAAGTTCGGGTGTGACGTTAATTTCCGGTGTGTTCAATGAGGCGTTTGAGAACAATATGGCCTACTTGAAGGGTCTTTCTCAAGATTCGATTCTTTACTGGTTTAGAAAGAAAGCTGGCAAGGCTACCCCAGGTGAGCCTTATCGTGGGCACTTTGAGGACAACATCAAAGGGCAGACGGCTGGATTGTTCCTTATGGGTGCAGCCAATACGCTTCGCTGGGAGGAAGATTCGCAACTGCGGCAACGAGTGAATGACATCGTCGATGAGATTGCAGAAGCGACCGAGAAGGACGGTTTCAATCAACCGATTCCAAAGAGTGAATTCGGAACTATCGAGTATCCAAATTACGTTCGGGTGTGGATGAATTATGGCCTGATTGCTGCTGCGAATGTAGGCAATGAGAAAGCCTTGCCGCTGGTACGAGGGATGCAGACATGGTTCAATCATTGCGATGAGAAAAAGATTGCCAAGGATTTGGATCTTGGATACCAAGGGGTCATTGCAAACACGTCAGTATATCTTTCCGAAGTTGGTGAGCAGGAAGATGTTGCTGTGACGGTGCAGTATTATCAGGAGGATTGGTGGTTGGCACAGCTGATTTCGCTGAATCCGGGTGCGATTCATAAGCATCATAGACCTCATGGAACTGAGCTTGAAGCGATTACAGCGTATATGGACCTCTATATGATTACCGCTAAGCCTCTGTATCTGAATGCAGTGAACGGAGCTTATCGATTATTCAAGGAACAGTGGCAACATGTCGGTGGAGGTATTGTAGCGATCGAACATACCGATATGGAACCTGGGTGTCAGTGGGTGGATCCAATACATAAATACAACGAACTTTGTTGTTCAGCACATTGGATTTACCTCAACCAAAGGTATCATCAACTTTATCCAGATCAGGAAGAGTATGTTTCGGAGATTGAGAAGTCATTATACAATATAGCTATAGCAAATCAGTCGGGTAGCGAGCATATTCGATATCACGCGTACCTTGATACGCAAAAAGATGAGAATCGTGAAACCCCGGTTTCCTGTTGTGCCGGTCTTGGAACTCGACTGTTCGGCTCTCTTCCAGAGTTTCTCTATACAATGAGTGAGGATGGGGTATATGTCGACATCTACGCATCTTCGGAGATCAGATTCAGGCAAGCTGGCAATCAAATCCGTCTTACGACAATGACTGATCTCCCGGTATCGGGTGAGGTCAGAATACGTCTTGAAATGGAATCACCGCAAACGTTCACCATTCATTTGAGGATGCCTTCTTGGAATACTGAATCGGTTTCCATACTGGTGAATGGGAAATTTGTTACTGCAGGAGAAGCAGGTTCCTATGTAAAGCTCAGTCGTGAGTGGGCTCATGGCGATACCATCGAGTTTGTGTTGCCGTTGGAGATAGTAGCCCGATTGTATGAAGGCAAAGATCAGGTGAAGGATCTTGGACGTTATGCCATGAAAAGATATTCATTTGAGTTTGGGGCCCTTTTACTGGCTGTTGTGGGACCTTTGAACTTCGGTGGTCGTTTCATCCGTATTAATCATGATCCGAATAACCCAAAAGAATGGATGATCCCAGATCCAAAAGCTCCAGGTCATTATTCAATTCTTGGCATGCCCAATCATCATGTAGTGCCGTATCATGAGATCGAGCAAGAGGTATTTACCTGTTTCCCAGTTTTCTGATGTATTGGAATCTCAACTTAGTCGTTGAGTTGATGTGCGGATTACGAGTCGGGTTGGGATAACCCGCTCGTACTGCACAATATGTTCATTTCTCATTATCTTCAAGAGCAGTTCAGCGCTTTGGATTCCTAGAGCCTCCCTATCTTGGGCTACAGTAGTAAGAGAGGGGTTCAGTAGTGATACGAAATCAATATCATCGAAACCGACAAGTGAGTACGTATCGGGTATGGAAATTGATTGTTCCTGAAGAAGCTTGACAACACCCAACATCATGATATCGCTGAACGTAAATATTGCGGAAAAATTTTCCTCTTCAAGAAATACTGCATTCATTTCATTATAGGCACTATCTTTATCAGGCAGACAACGACGGATTAGGGAATCATCAATAGGTACGCCTAATTCTTCATGGGCTCTGACATATCCTTTCAGCCGTTCTTCCGCACTCGAGATGTAGGAAGGTGCATTGAGGAAAAGGATGCGCTTGTGACCAAGTCGAAGTAAATGATTTACCGCATCATATGCGCCTTGAGTGTCGTTGCTGATTACACTGGGTATATTGTGTCCTGAAAAGTGGCGTCCTAGCAGGACGAACGGTATTTTTTTGTTCTTTAGGTAATCAAGATCCTCAGCCCTGCGTTGGGTGGGGGTTAGGATGATACCTTGGGCTCCCTGCCGCATTAAGAGCTCTATTGCCGTTCGCTCTTGGATGTAATCCTCATCGGTGTTGAATAGCATCATTGTGTATCCAGCATTTCGGAGTGTAGTTTGCACTCCTTTTACAATCTTGCTGAAGAATGGGTTTGCGCTATCAGTTGTTACCAATCCGATAATTCCGGTATCCTTCTGTACAGACGCCTTTTCAGGCTGCCTAAGCGAGTAGCCAAGTTCTTCGGCGACCCTGGCTATTTCTTCTCTGGTAGTTGGGCTGATGTCGCTTTTATTGTTAAGCGCCTTTGATACGGAGTTGACGGAAACGCCAACCCGATCGGCAATCTGCTTCATTGTAACTTTTTCACGTGATTTCATTGTGTATAAACTATCATGCTGATTGGATAATAGCAAGAAGTTTGTCATTGTAAACCGTACCGATCCCTCCATTTTATGAGTAAATATACGTTTCAAAGTGTAGGGTAGAGTAGATTTGGGTTTTAAGATGGTAAATAATAGCGTTAATCAGAAGTATTACGAGTATTGTGCTATCTGTAAAATAACGGTAATTCCCGGGAATAAATGTTGACAGTTGGAAAATATCAAGTTATCATTACTTTCATACACTGCACTTGGTGCAGAAACAACAAAGGAGGAATATAATGAAAAAATTCCTAGCAATGGTTTTAATTCTGTTTGTATCCTGGTCGATGCTCTTTGCTGGAGGAACGAATGAAAAGAGCAGTGATACGACTACTCTTCGTGTATTGTCATTCTGGAGTGATACAAGATTCCCAACTTGGGCTCCCTCAATGGCTGAGTTTGAGAAGGCAAATCCTGGGATCAAGATTGACCTTGAGATGGCTGGCGGAGATGGTTCTGTTCAAAGGATGCAGACCGAAATGCTGAGCAACACTCCACCGGATGTTATTGTTTTCTGGAAATTCATGTTTAATGAATATGCAAACAATGGTCAGCTTGTAGATCTCATGCCGTATATCAAAGAATCAGGATATGACAAAGACCACTTCTATGCCCCTGCTCTTAACTGGTGTAGCCCAAAGTTTGATGGCCATGTGTATGGAGTTCCAGATCTTATTGGACCGACCCTATTCTTCTACAATACTGACATGTTTAAAGAATTTGGTCTCAAGCCCCCAACGAACTTGGCTGAGCTCTTGGCTTTGGCTCCAAAACTCAAAGCAAAGGGTGTAATGCCGATGGTTGGTGATTGGCAGGCAAACATCAACATTCTTGATCCGCTAGCTAAGATTCAAGCACAGACAACAGGATTGCAACCGATAAGAGATATCATTGCTGGAAAAGCAACGTTTGCTGAAACAGAAGGATTTGTTAAGGCTATCGAAATCTTCAAGCAATTGGTTGATGCAGGACTCATAACGCCACAAAGTGCCTCAATGGATGAGGATGGAGCAATCAGTGCGTTTGTTGCGAACAAAGCAGCAATCTATAGCAATAAGGCTAATACTGTTGTCAGTTTAGAGCGAATCAGACCGGCAGATTTCAATTATGATGTTTTCTATGTTCCGTTTGTTGAGAATCCGGTAACCCAATATTCTGCTACTTTTGGTGGAATTTGGAGTGTTCCCAATAAGAGCCAGAATCCTGATGAAGCTTGGAAATTCATTGAATGGATGTGGTCTGAGGATTGGCAAGCTGAACATATTTCAAAGCAGTTTAGTTTGAGCTCTGTACCTGCTGCAAATGCTATGATCAATCATACGATAATGCACGAGATCGGCGAGAGTGTAATGCCGACACTGAAAGAGGACTCCTTCTATCTGATCGACGAGTTGCCGGGGCCCGTAATGGATGTTCTGGCTGCAAGACTCCATCAGCTGATTTTGGGTGAAATTGGCGTAGATGCAGTAATTGAGCACACACAGAAAGCACTCGATAACCTCTGATAGGATACAATGAGATACTAAAGTCTAATACGTCGGTTCTGTGGTTTATAAAACCATGGAGCCGACTGTATAGAATGATTTTGTTCAAAAATTTGGAGGTCTAGGTGAAACTTGAAATGAGGAAGAAATCCTTTACTGAAATAAAATTACTTTTGTTCTGTATACCTGCTTGCTTTGTGTACGTACTCTTTTGGGTGCTTCCTGGATTAGCCAATATTCCCATTAGCTTTACAGATTGGTCGGCAACAAAACCTTTAAGTTCAGCTCAATTTGTTAAGCTCTCAAACTATAAAAAACTCTTCGGTGATGAACTTTTTTGGAATGCTCTAGGAAACAACATTGTCTATGGCGTTTTCACAGTCATAATAATCACAATCCTAGCTCTTTTTCTGGCTTTAATGGTTGAACGAGGTATACACCGTTTTAAAGGTGTTTTCAGGACCATATTCTTTATTCCAATAATACTTCCCTGGATTGTTGTGGCTCTTATCTGGAGATGGTTATACGACCCTTCGTTTGGGGTAATCAATGCATTACTCACAATGATTGGTTTGGAGCAATTGGTTCATAACTGGCTTGGGGATCCCAAAATTGCTCTATATTCCATAGTCGCTGTTGCTGTGTGGAAATCTGTAGGGTTTCATATGATCATTTTCATAGCTGGTCTGCAAGGCATCCCAAAAGAACTTGAGGAAGCAGCTCACATCGATGGTGCTGGGTCCTTCGGTACGCTGCTCTGGATCATCATACCACAATTGCGTGCAATAATTGGAATTGTATCTACGCTGATTCTCATAGATGCATTCCGTGTTTTTGAAGTGATATTCATCATGACAGAGGGAGGTCCCGGCTATTACTCTACAGATGTATTATCAACATATATCTATCGTACTGCATTCCAATTCCTTCAACAAAGCTATGCTTCAACTCTTGCAATAGCTCTATTCTTCTTTGTGGCAACCCTTTCTTTGTTCTCATATAGAAACTCAACCGGGGGGAATGATTAAGTGAAGACAAAAATTCTTCTTCGAGGGTGTATGTTTGTTTTTCTTGGGGTAGTGGTGCTTATAAACCTGTATCCGTTGTTGTGGATGATTATGTCTTCCTTCAAAACTACTCCTGAGATCTTTTCAAGCCCATGGGGTTTGCCCAAAGGATATTCATTTAGCAATTTCACTATGGCTTGGAAAACAGGAAAAATCGGACAATACGTCTTAAATAGTGTCAAAGTGACCGGACTTTCAGTTAGTGTGATGGTGTTTTTTGCCGCCATGGCTGCATACGGCATCGTTCGTCAGCGTCGGACATGGGCAAAGCCGATGTTATTCTTTTTTCTAGCTGGTCAAATGATTCCTGCACAGGTAGTAATAATACCACTTTTTTTGGAGATTGATATGCTAGGGCTCGTCAATTCCCATTTTGCGCTTATCTTGATTTATGTTGCAGCAGGATTGCCATTTACTGTATTTCTGCTTCAGGGCTTCGTGCAAGGAGTGCCTCAGGATCTTTATGACGCTGCTGTTATTGATGGACTTGGAGAATTTGGAATATTTTCCAAGGTGACCCTTCCCTTAATCAAACCTGGCATAGCGGCAGCTGTGATTTTCCAATCATTATGGGTGTGGAATGAGTTCCTTCTTGCTTTGATTATACTGAGAAAACCGCAGTCGAAGACGATTCCCATCGGACTTTGGCAGGCCGTAGTTGGCTGGGTTCCCAGATATGATTTAGCTCTTGCCGCTTTGACTATGGTTTCTTTGCCTATCATAGTGGTATTCGCAATCAATCAAAGACATTTTATCAGAGGACTCACTGAAGGCGCTGTAAAAGGATAATCAGTATTACTCAAAGAGGAGATTGCTTTGGATAGTATTACATTTGGCTCAACGCAGTTGACAGTTTCTTCAATTGGATTAGGATGTTGGGAATTGAGTGGAAACGATATTTGGTCGGGTTCTTCTCTTGAAGATTCACAGAGAACTGTTCAATCGGCGTTTGAAGCTGGTGTAACATTTTTTGATGTTGCGCCTATCTATGGACTCGGAGAAGCTGAAAAAGTTCTTGGCTCAGTGGTTCAAGTGAATAATTGTCGTAATGAGGTTACCATAGCAACAAAATGTGGGCTGGTTTGGGATGATGAGAAGCAAATAAGAAGAAATCTAAGCAAAAACAGTGTACTTAAGGAGGCTGATGAAAGTCTCAGACGTCTAAGAACAGACTACATTGATGTATATCAATTGCACTGGCCCGATCCAAACAACCCAATAGAAGAGACCATGGAAGCCTTAGCGTTACTGAAGAAAAGTGGAAAAATACGCTTTATCGGAGTAAGCAATTTCTCTCTTTCAGCTTTTAGGAAGATATCTGATGAGTTTGAGGTGGTCTCGTATCAGGGTTTGTACAACCTCTTTGAACGTAATGCCGTCAGTTATCATGGGTTGGGGCTGGAGTATCGAACAGAAAGAGAAATATTGCCATATTGCCAGCAGAAGAGTATTCAATATATCCCCTATAGTCCTCTCTTCCAAGGCCTTCTCGCCGGCAAAATGACGTTGGATAGCCAGTATCCCTCTAACGATGTTCGCAGCAGTAATCCAAAGTTGACCTATGAAATGCGTATGAAATATGAGAGCGCTCGTTTATACGTGGCTGAGCTTGCAAAGAAAGAGGGCGTCTGTTTAACTACAGTATCTCTTGCCTGGTTGCTATCAAAACCTCAGGTTGGCCCTGTAATCTGTGGAGCGATGTACCCAAAAGAAATCAAACAGAATATGAAGACATTGGAATACCATCCTAAAGAAGAAGTGCTGCTTGAACTTGATCAAATCTATGAGAAATTTGAGATTCGTGCATTGGATCAGGTATAAGCATGTAAGTACTGAATACTTGGACAATAAACCGCTTTGACAGTCAATCTAATCTGTCAAAGCGGTTATTAGGAAGCGAGGGGTAAAAACAGCAACATCTGAGGTTGTAGGAGGAAGAGAACCCTTATGAGCAGAGGAGATGAGCCATTTGTTGTTTCGTCTACTGCTTTGCAAATATTACGTACTTTTGCTCTCTTTTGAGAAACGTAAACCCTTTTTCTTCCATAACCCTAAACAGGTTTTCTGGTTCTCTCCTTTCTGCTTGAAACGCTAAAAGAGCACCCTTTTTGCTTACCCTGGCTATTTCTGCAATAAGCTTTTCCATTCCACCGTCAATTCGAGGGACTCCGAAAATGAAAGAGAAGTCTACCGTGTTGTTCTCCAGGTCGGTAGCGTTTGCATTCTGTAGATACGCGTTGATGTTTCTTATTCCCTGATTTTGCATCTTTTCCTTGATGCACTCAATCATGTAGGGATTTACATCATACGCATTGACAAATCCGTTGGTTTTGACTATCGCGGCAGCTGCGAGGGTATAGAACCCAGGACCGCATCCTGGCTCAAAAACAGTATCACCTTCTTTCAGGCCAAGGTTGGTCAGTACCTTTGTCGGATTGACCCTTTTCTTCATCGCACTGCCATCATGAACCTTGCGGATGACTTGATACGCTACAAACTGCCCGAAGCTTTTGTTAGTCTTCATCTTTTTCATCTCTCCTTTTCTGGTAGGCAATAATCTGCCGAGCACGTTCCTCGAATACGGTAATGAATTTTGCAACAGTATCCATTTCCTCACGGCTAAAGGCAGATAGCTTCTGTACTGTCGAAGCCTCCATCGTCTGATGGAACTTTCGATGAGCATCAAATGCTGTTTTCCCTTGTTCCAAGAGGTGAAATAAGACTTCTTTCTGATTGGACGGGCTCTTGTACCGAGCAATCAGCTTACGCTCCTCAAGAGAACGCACAACTTGGCTGACAGCACTTTTTGTAATTCCATGCTTTACTGCCAACGCAGTCACATTGATGCCAGGTTCTGAACCGATTGAGTCGATGATATGAATATCCAAGCGACTGAACAGGGTTCCGGTCCCATAGTCTTTCGGAACGGACGCGATAGCTAGATATTGTTCCATCATCCAAAGAAAACGTTGTATGGTTGTAGTCGGGAGGTCGGAAGAATGCATCGGTGAGTCCTTTATTGTTAAGTAGCTTAACAATAATACTCCTGATCATCCTTTGTCAATACAAACGCTAGGCTGACGAGTTACTCTCTCACATACAGAAGTTTTTCATTCCTGTATCCTGGCTTTGCCAAGTACCAGTCAGCATACTTACTCCCCCCTGACTCTGCCCATGCTCCGAAGTATAGATACGCATCTGCGATGGATTTACGTTCCAACGGATGATCCCAAGATCCAGGGATATGGATTGCCCAAGGGAGGTTGTTTGCAGATTTATAATACCGATCGGTATTCACATCGGTAGTGTCGTCATCCTTGTTGAAGAAATCAGGATTGGCTAGAGGAGTGGGAGGGAGGTGAGGAAGATGCACTTCGCGGTTTGCTTTCTCTGGTTTTTGATCACTCTCTGCATTGTCGACAAGCAGAAATACATCAAAGGGAACAGAGCCCAACACATTCCTAGCGATAGGTGCATCTAATTCTATCGTGTAGGAAACCGATTGCGGCTCCAGTTCATTGTTGTCTCCGGTATTAAACGGATTGGGTTTCACCCCATGCTGCATAACCTCGTTCTGGGTTTTGAAGATGAGAATTCTGGAGCCATCTGTTTCTGGGAAATCGGTGATTCTATTTGCAAGATTAGGTGTGCTAGCCGGTGGTTTTGAATACCTGCGGTCAGTGATAGTATACGCATCCTTGGAGAGCGGAAGAGAGAGGGCAAGACCATTGGGGAACCCTGCACCGCTGGCAAGTATGGTATACGTCAAGTCCATACTGACGATTTTGTTTTCTTTATTCCCATCAATCTTGTATGTGTACCCGATCACGAGGTCGTTGAAATCGTAATCCCCCAATTTCGGCCAAAGATCTTCAAAGGCGAGGGTTCCTGTCACAGCTTCAAGCGTTGTCCGCGTTTCATCTTCAGGATATGCATCCAACGCATCGATGACCCCGTCTTTGTCACTATCGTTGTCGTTATCACTTTGAATGCTAGGGATTGAATCCTTATTGCCTATGGCTGTACCACTATCTACTACAGCGGCAAAAATGACATCATTGAAGTTGTAACTGCTGGAGGTGTGCTTGTTGTCTTCCATGCCGACCAGAAATATATTCTCATCTTCATGGTAGATAATTGCAGCATGCTGCTTGTCGTCAAACGCATCCTCAGGATTAAAAGCGTACTCAGAATAATAAATCCCTTGATATCCTCGATCCCTTACTCTGCCCTGAGGATTGCTCCCTGACCCCGGAAACCAGCCATTGGCAATAATGACAAAGCCGAGCGATGTTCCTGCTTCGATGTTGCCGATGTATACCGAGTCCCCACTATCCAAGGCTCCTCGATTCTTTTCACGATATGATGCGTTCGGAAAGACGATGGTAATGGCCTCTTTTAAAATCTCAGAAGGCCGACCGTCTTCTGTCTTGTAGGTATAGAACCCCAGGGTATTGCTGAACGCAGCACTGTCATGGATAAAGGTCAGCCAAACATCAGCGTCAGCTGTAAAGTCCAGGGTCCCAACTGCAAGGCTGTCAACAAAATCTTTATCGGTTCTTTTTTCCCTATTGTAGCGGAAGATGGAATTGTTCATGTCTTTCAGTAATGCATCTGAGATGGGTACAGTAATAGCCGAATCAGGTCTGCCTGTGGTGGCGTAGGTGTCGTTGCTAAACCACCAAGAAGTATTAGGCAGTTGGATGGGAGCGCCCAATACTCTTTTAGGAAGCGTTGCAAAGGTATAAGATAAATTTCTGGCTTTAGCAGTAAGGGATTTGCTGGTTTCAATTGGTATTCGTATGTCTGTTGGAAGACCGATATATCCAGGTTTAAAGACATAGTATGAAAAACCTACAGGAACTGATACTGACAGTTGCAAAGATCCCCGCTCATCGGTAGTCCCATAGCCAAGGAAGAAATCGGCTACTGCCTGGTTTTCCGAGTACTGATCATACTCAGATGCGTACACGGCGATGGGAATGAAGGAAAAATTCTCACCAAAGTCATGGTTTACTTGCAACAGCTCAATTGTCTTGTATTGAAAATCGTTACTGATCTTCAGTTCATCGATTGGCTTGAACGTAACAGAGGAGTCCTTGCAACCGGCAAGAATTAGAAACGAGGTCGTTAAAATGAGAGCATAAGCGCCTATACGAAGCTTGTGCATTATGACCTCCTCGATAATCATCTATATCCAGTATAGAGAATAGTTGAGTATTGCGTAAAGGAGAGAGCCTTACATTTTGTAAAATTTGTATATCATGTTTGCAAACAAGCTATGCTTTTTTAAGGTATACTTATTGGAGAAATCAAACATTGGAGGCCTTTCATGAAAACAGAAGTCAAGATGATACCCATTACAACCGAGTATGGTGAGTATAAAGTCTGGACCCAGAGGTGCAATAGCAACCCAAGTAAGAGACTATTGCTGTTGCATGGAGGGCCAGGGATGACCCACGAGTATTTCAAGAGCTTCGATACCTATTTTGCCGATAGTGACATAGAATACATCTACTACGATCAACTGGGTAGCCATAATTCAGACAATCCTGCTGATCGGAAGTTCTGGACTATCGAGCGCTTCGTCGATGAAGTCGACCAAGTGCGCAAGGCCTTGGGCCTTGATGCATCAAACTTTTTCCTGCTTGGCCACAGCTGGGGAGGAGTGCTTGCCATGGAGTATGCTCTTGCCCATCCAGAAGCACTCAAAGGCTTGATCATCTCCAACATGATGGCCGACTGCGTTGCCTACCAGAAGTACGCCGATGACGTTCTTGGACCACAGATGGATCAGAACGTATTGGCTCGCATCAAGGAGCTTGAGGCCGCAGGAGAATATACAAGTGAAGAGTATGAAGCGCTTTTGATGCCCCATCATTATGAAAAACACGTTCTACGCCGACCGATGGACCAGTGGCCTGAATGTGTACTCAATGCCCTTTCCAACGCGAACCAAGACTTATATGTATACATGCAAGGACCCAGTGAATTTGGAATTGCCGGAGTACTCGCTACCTGGGACCGTTCAGCAGACTTGAAGCAGATACAAACCCCTGCTCTGGTCATTGGAGCTGAATATGACACCATGGACCCTGCCTACATGCAGTGGATGAGTGAGCAACTTGTCAATGGTTCCTATCTCTATTGCCCTGAAGGAAGCCATATGGCCATGTGGGATGATCCAGAAGTCTATCATAACGGGATCAAGAAGTTCATCAACGAGGTATAGAAATAATAGGCTCTGTACTTTTGTACAGAGCCTGCGTTGCTACTTCTGAATTTGTGCAATACTGATCAGCACGATCAGGTGCAGTACAACCTGTTCTATCCAGGCAAACCAGTCAGAACCTCTGAAACCAGAGAAATTGACAGTCATGACGTCAAGAATGACGATGAGTGCAATCCAGAAAACAAAAATCACCTTCAGGGAAATGTTGGTGAACTTAACCGGTATTTTACTCACGAACAGTTGGGCAACAAGAAAAATTCCAAAGAATAAGACAAGTGATGAAATCAAATACAAAACCAGTTCCCTGTCTCCACCAAAGAGACTGGAAAACTCTCGTGAAAGCAGGCTTGTTGTGCCACTGGAAGAAGCAAAACCCATGATTCCCATCGCGATGAAAAGCAATGCAATGAGCAGTTGCTGCAGTTTTTTAGATGCCATAAAAATGAAGGTTGTATTCGATTCTTTTGCCATGACGGAACTCCTTTCTTACATGTTGGAACTCAGTGTATCGCGGTAAACCAAACAGGTAAAGATACGGTAGCAGGAAAGATGTGCCTTGTTGTAGTCTAGCTATTGGGTTGTAGAGATTCTCTTGCTCAATAATACTGAGGCCAGCAACGAGAGAGAGAGCATAAATACTGCAATTGCGAGATAGGAAGATAAGATGGGGAATACTGAAGTAACGAACAAATATGGTTGATTAGCACTGTAGATAAGAATTGCAATAAGTACTATTGATAGGAACAATCTGGTTTTTTTCAGATGGATATGGGTTTGTAGCTTCAAAGAATGGATGAGCATACATACTATCAGGACACTTGTCGAGAACAAGAGTGAGATAAGAGCGATCATTGCATAGTGTCCCCAGATGATTATTCCCATGCCTACCGATGGGAAATTCCTCCATTGTGCCCATTCAGTCAGTATTATGGAAATAAGTGGCCAGCTTCTTTGGCTGTTTGTAAGAATTATGATTGCGTCTCCAGACTCTGGCACAACCTGAAAATGTGTCATGATTCCGTTTCCTTGACCTCCGTGAGAAACAGAAAGCAGGCTGTTTGGTAGTTCTTCAAGATAATGACCAAATCCATAAGCATCAAAAACCATGTTGAACATTCCGATACGGTTGCTCTCTGGAGTGTACATCATCTGTATGTACTTCATGTCGAGTACCTGGTTTTCTTTCATACTGCCTATAGCGAACCTCGCAATATCCTCTACTGTGGCGAACAACCCTCCAGAAGATTTTTCAGGATACTGATACACCGCAACCGGTTTTCCTTTGAGGTCATATCCGGTTGGGGGGTATGGTTTTAAAGTATTGCTTATCTCAAAGGAAGAGGAACTCATACCCAACGGAATAAGTATCTCAGACGCCATATATTCTGAAAACGATTGCCCAGAAATGTTCTCTATCACGAGTTCAAGCAAATGATAGCCCACATTTGAATAAGAAAACTTCGTTTGAGGTTCATGTATCAGATTCACTTCCTTTGTGAGTTTTTGCGTAAGTGTGGGCATGGCTTGATTCGGTGCGTACACATCGGTAAAGTCGCCTAGAGGCATTCCTGCTGTGTGACTTAATAGAGCTCGGGTGGTAACATTATCAACCGAATATTTTGTTTGGGGGAATTGCCAGTCTTTCAGATAGTTCATCACAGGAGCATCCAAATCAAGTAGGCCGTCGGCTACTAGTTTTAATACACCCCAAGCTGTTACAGATTTTGAGATGGACTGAACGCTCATGGGGGTGTCTACTGTCAATGGATGTTGATCGTTAATATCTGCATATCCGTACGATTTGCTCCATACGATTTGAGAGTCCTTGACAAGAGAGATATTAACTCCTGCAATAGTATATGCATCCATTAGGTCGGGTAGTAACACATCCATGTGATCCTTGAACTGATCAAGTGAAACTCCAGGTTTGATTTTGTGATCAATATGTAAAGTCATTGAGAAGATAAAAAACAGCAAGATAAAGAACGAGGAAAATAAAAGGAACCACAGGATCCAAGGTTTTTTTGATTTTATATTGTTTCCCATTTTATCACCTTTGTAATTTGCCTAAAACAACTAGGAGTGATTATTGTTCGAACAACTCTTGCTAAGCAAGCAATCATTGTATCGCGGTAAACCAAACAGGTAAAGAGAGGAGAGGGGAAGAAAGGTCTTGTTGCTTGACGATTGTACAATAATATTGTACGCTATATTAAACAAACACCTTATAGGAGCATTACCATGAATACCCCCAAGATTGGAATTATCATAAGCAGTACCAGAGCATCGAGAATTGGACAGAGTGCAGCAGAATATGTACATTCAGTAGCTCAAAAGAGAACCGACCTTTCTTTTGAAATCATAGACTTGCGTGATTATCCAATGCCGTTCTTTGACGAAATTGCTTCAAACGCCTATGTTCCCTCAACTAATGAAGTAGCACAAACCTGGCAGAAGAAGATTGGAAGCCTTGATGGCTTTATCTTCATCACCGCAGAATACAACAACAGCATCACGGCGGCTTTGAAAAATGCCTTGGACTATGCGTACCCTGAATGGAACCGCAAAGCAGCGGCATACTTCTCTTACGGGTCTGCAGGAGGTGCACGGGCCGTCCAACATTTGAGAGACATCTGTGTTGAGCTGCAGATGGCACCGATCAGACAGTCGGTACTGATCATGGGCAATGATTTTTATCCAATCATGAATGGTCAGAAGCAGATACAAGACCTTCCAAATTTGGAATCGCAAGTTATGAGCATGCTCGATCAGCTATCGTGGTGGACCATAGCGCTGAAGAACGCACGAGAACAGGAATAAAAGAGGTGCATTCAGGAGGAAGAAGCAAGTAGCTTGTTCCTCCTGACTCATCTTGCCTCAATCGGAATGAACAACCTTTCAAGCCCATCGAGTGCCACGTATAGAACCAAACCCAGTAAACTCAACAGGACAATACCTGCGTACATTCCCACGTATTGAGCCATGACCCAGTTGTTCATGATGTAATACCCAAGACCATACGTTGCGGCATAGCTTTCACTGATGAAAAGCACAGAAAGAGAAATCCCAAGGGTTATGCGCAAAGAAGAAAAAATTCTTGGAAGAGTCGCCGGCCATACGATGTCTTTGAACACCTGTTTATTAGTCAGGTGGTATGCCTTGGCAAGTTCCAAGTATTGTAGAGGAATTTCCTTTACGCCATCGCGAATGTTGAGAGCGGCAGGAAAGAAGATGATGACAGCTATCAGCATGATCTTAGACAAATCCCCAATCCCAAATAGAACCATGAACACTGGAAGAAACGCTATCTTGGGCAAAGGGTACAGCAGATACAGAACCGGACTGATAATTTCGTCAAGGGTCCTTGTCCGTCCGGCGAGAATCCCGATGGGAATGGCAAAAGCCAAAGCGCAACAGATGCCCATCGCAACCCTATAAAGGGAAAATACAAGATGCATATACATGAAAGAAGAATGGATGTTCCGAACCAAAAATGTGAACACTAAATGCGGATAGACGATGATTGGTTCTTGTACAAGGAAGGCAAGAATGTACCAGAGCAACAGGACAATCGCCAACCCTCTAACATATCTCATGATTGTGACCCCAATTGTAATCGCAACTCTTGCTCCAAAGCAAAGGCGTCTGTATTGCTTCTGAGATTTTCCAGTGGATGGTAAGGGTTCTGGGTACAGTAGGAGAACCCTTGGTTTGTCATAACTAAAATTCTTTTTCCCATAAAAACAGCTTCGCGAATACTGTGAGTAACCAAAAGCAAGGTAATAGCATGCTCATGTACATACGACTTGAGCTCATCCTGAAGTCTCTGTCGAGTCTGCTCATCTAAAGAGGCGAAGGGTTCATCAAGCAAAAGAAGTCGTGGCCTGCGGATAAGACAGCGGGCAAGCGCCACCCTTTGCCGTTCTCCTCCACTGAGTTGGTTGGGATACCTCTCGATTTTATCCGAAAGGCCCAGCATGCTGAGCAGCGTACAAGCTTGCTTTTCATGGTGTTTTGATAGCCCGAGCAATACATTATCCAGTACTCGTTTCCATGGCAGCAAGCGATCTTGTTGAAACATCAAAGAACAGCTGTTGTTTCCCCCTTGCAGCACAATGGACCCGGTACTTGGCTCTAGCAGCTGAGCTATTGCGTACAGCAAGCTGGTCTTGCCACAACCACTCTTGCCGATGATGCTCACCATATCTCCTTGGCAAACGTCCAAAGAAACGTTGGAAAAGGCCACCTTTGGCCCATATTTCACCTCTAGAGCTTGAATGCTCAGCATCACAAAGCCTCGATGAATCGTGAGTCGATGATGCTCGAAGGATCGAACGCATAGTTGCTCTTGGTAACCGTACTGGTCCAACTCATGATATGTTCAATGAACTGAGCGCTGGGAAGTCGGGGTTTTTGATACTGTGGTACATTGATGGTGTTGCGGATTTCTGGGGGGAGATTGGGAATGTGCTTCATCAAAGCATCACGGGCAAGATCCTCATTTTGTAAGATATCGTCGATAGCCATCTCATAAGCCTTATGGAATTTCTTCAAAGCCTCTGTTTTTTCTTCTGTCGCCTTCTCTGTGAAGGCGATGATGTTCAGGCTTTCTATAGGGATGCCGGCATAGAAGATCTTCTTCAGTCCGCGGAGAGCCCCGATTGAGGCAAAAGGCTCGGGGAAGATCCCTGTATCAAGCTGGCCAGATAGTACTGCTTCCAGGCGAGCAGGTATTTCATTGATATACACCTTTTTTACTGTGTGCTCATCTTGCAAATATTGCTCAAGCAGATAGTTTGTGACGCTGATCTCCATGGTCCCAGCAGAAATCTCACTCTTTTGCTGCAAATCGTCCTTTGCAAGGAGTGGAAAATCACCATCGGTTGAAAGCGTGCCGACAAGCCGGAAGTTACTATCCCTTTGGGTGATCAGGGCAACTAGATCGGTCATAGCCCCGTCAACTTGGCCGGTCTGCAAAGCAGTCTGGCGATGTTGTCCGTTGGTAAAGAGAATCAACTGGACATCGATGCCTAAGGCTTCGAAATACCCATTATCCTGTGCCACGTAAAAAGGAGCGGCGTCAACAGCACTCATCATCCCTACTTTCAAAGGAATACGTGTTGCTTCAGCTTCAGAACCCTTGTCCTCTCTTTGACAAGCGGTGAACAAGAGTAAGAAAGAGAGGACGAGTATAATCAGAACGTTCTTGTGCATAGAGACCTCGATGGCAGAACTGTAACACGCCACACCATCGTCATTCAATGAGAGGGTCCATGCCACCGTAAAGGTTTTGCCTCAATGGCCTTTTCGGTTTTCAAAATCTTGCTTTATCTTCTTGTTCCACTCTTTAGGAAATACTTTTTTCTGACGAATTTGGCAAACGGTCTCACACACACTCTCAAAGTTGACCTGGATCCCCTCTGCATCGGCATGGAAGTCCTGTGCATGCTCCGGTGCAATGCCGAACTGTGCAGCTGACTCGACTGCATCGATGTTTGCACCAAGGAAAATGAACTCCCAATTGGTTTTTTGTTTGCTCTTTATCATTTCCTTGATTGTTTCGGCTGAATACTCCCTACTGGAGTTCTCTTGCCCATCAGTAATGATGACGAACAACACCTGCTCAGCCTGGAAAGCTGATGTGATACTCTTTTGTGCATTATCAATCTTATTGATCGTTTTTCCTATAGCGTCGAGCAGGGCGGTGCTGCCGCCAACTAAATACTCTTTAGCTCCAATCGCTTTGACTGCCCTGATGTCTATGCGATCATGAAGTAGTGTGTAGGTGTTGTCGAACAAGACCGTGGTGATAAAACAAGCGCCCTCTTGGTCCTTCTGTTTTTTGAGCATGGAGTTGAACCCTCCGATGGTATCGGTTTCCAAACCACTCATCGAGCCACTCTTGTCTAGAATACATACCAATTCAGTCAAATCTTTTTGCATGTTTGTTCCTCCCTTCGATAGGAAAAAACTACCATGCAGTACTGGTGTATAGGTCGCTATCAAAGCGACATTTTCAGCATCCTAACAGAGGCTGGTCATAGCTGAACAGCACCTCGTTGATAGCGAACAAGTCATACTGCCTTTCCTTAAGAAAGAATTCGATGATGACATCGGCCTTGTTTGCATGTGAAAGAGCATAGCCTCCGATGGCTAAAAGCGTATTGGCTTGTTCAAGATCCAGTTCCAATGCAATCGCTAACGCAAGAATGGTTCTCTTGCTTGGAACATATCCATTACCTGTCCTGATTTTGGAAAAATGTTTTCGATCGAGGTTTGCCTTTTTATACACTTCAACCTCTGTTTTTCCCCGCTCTTTGATCAATTGCCTCAGCGTCTCAGAAAAAGGCTGGTCAAGCTCTTGTAATGCTTTGGCAATACTCTCTTCGGTGTTTGATAGCTTCGTTTCGACACAAGAAGACTGAAGAGAGCATAGCTCTAGAGCAAGGAGCACTCGATCTGGTTCTATGTAGAATTCTTGATCAAGATACTGCTGTACTTTTAGAAGCAAGTTTTGGCTCACATTGTATGAAGTTTCATCATACAAGACCAGATTGATATCCATATCATGCCCTTCGAGGAAATTCAAAATGGCACGTTTTGCAACCTCTAAAGCTTCTTTTTTGGGATATCTATAGATGCCGCTGCTGATTAAAGGGAAGGCTATGCTTCGACAGCCTAGCTGTTGTGCCAGTTGAAGACTGTTTGTGTAACACGAAGAAAGCAGCCTCTCTTCATTGTGTTTTCCGTCATGATATATAGGACCCGCTGTATGGATCACGTATTTTGCAGGAAGCTTGAAAGCCGGGGTGTGTACCGCTGTTCCAACATCGATTGGGGCAAGAGCTGCACACGCGTTTTGCAGATCCTCTACACCTGCAGCCTTGAAGATTGCCCCGCAGACACCACCTCCCATCAACAGTTCTGTATTGGCTGCATTGACGATGGCGTCAGCCTGTATCTTGGTGATGTCACTGCGAACGAGAAAAAAGGCCATATACTACTTCCTTTTGCATTCTGATCAAATCAGTCTTCTCTTGAACCTAGCAAGCTATGCATATCCTCAAGGACTTGATCAAGGCTTTTCTTGAGCTCTAGAACCAACAGCGTTGGGTCAGAGAAGTCAGGATCATCATTGAGCATGGTTGAGAGTATTGCATCCTCTCCTGCTTTTTGTTCTTTGAGCAGATAGGGCTCTTGTACTCTGGTGCGCAGTTTTGCTCGATACTGCTCTTGTATAGTACGATTTTTAGCTGCAAGCCATGCTTCAAAACAGCCAGTCTCATGTATATAAACGACAGCAAGTTTCAGATTATGCCTTTGCAGAAGGGGCGTCATGACAGCAATATAACTCATATCCAGAAAGCCTTGATAGATCTGGCTTATGATATTTTGGGGTTCAGATTGCTTAAGCTTTCGTTGCAATTTGGAGAAGGTGTCCATAATCAAACGATAGCTTCTTTGGAGATTTTGATTGTTTATTGATGCTGTATATTGACGAATAAGAATATTGTTTGATAGCTTGCGTCGTGCAACAACCAACATCTCAAAATCTTTCTCAGTAAGCGAATCAGCTCTACTGAAGGCGCCAAGTTTTGCACCAAGAAAGTCAACCTGATCAAATCCGAAGCCTTGTAGCAGGGTTGAAATCTCGCTTGGAATATAATAACGCTCATTTGAAATGACGGTATGCTCTCTTTGATCGTCATCGATGAATGCAGTGACGTTGTGATCGCGCATTGTCAAAAAGTCAAATTGAAAACTATCATAGGTTGCCTGCTCTGGCTTTCCCGTTTCTTTGTAGAACTCATGTAAAGAATTTTGCAAGGGAAAGAGACCGTTGAGTGTCGTAAATATAAAGAGGGCTTCATCAGTAAGAGCTCTGGCAACACTGCAGATAATTGCCTTGTTCTCCTCATCTGTTTCCATCAGGGGAAAACCACCCTCACAGAGCATGATTGCAACATCAAATTGGCTTGTAAAGGGAAGCTTTCGTGCATCAGCTTGCAAAAAGTCGATAGACAAACCTTGCTCAGCAGCACGTTCTTTTGCCAAAGTCAGTTGGGATTCAGAAAGGTCAATGCCTGTTACCTGGTATCCTCGTTTGGTCAACTCGATGGCATGTCTTCCGGTTCCACACCCCACATCAAGAATACGGAGACTTTTGTTGTATCCAAGCTCCTCTTCCAAGAAATCACACTCACCGATTGTTCCTTGGGTGAATGCTTCCTTTTCATATTGCCTTGCATAATTCTTGAACAGCTCAACATACCATGGCTCCTGCATACTCGCCTCCATGCATAAGTGTCGCGCTGTTTTTCAAAATTGTACAGAGTCAAAGTAAATAGAGTTCGTTTTCGATGAAGACTTCTACCAGATCTGAATCAAATTGTGATCCTGAAAAGAATTTTAATTCCTCTACAGCCATCTCTGTAGGAAGAGGAGTTCTGTAGGCCCTGCTGCTGGTCATTGCATCAAAGGCATCTGCTAGGCTGACAATCCTTACTTCCAAGGGGATTTCGTCTGACTTCAGGCCGTCAGGATATCCTTTGCCGTCGATTCGTTCATGATGGCTTCTTACGATGGGTAAAAATCGTTTGAACTGAGGAAGATGGCTGATGATTTTTTCTCCGGCTGCAGGGTGTGTTTTGATTATCTCGTATTCATCAGAAGTGAGCCGGGTATCCTTATTCAGAATATCTTCTGGAATACTGATTTTGCCAATATCGTGCAGAAGTGATCCCCCTTCGATGATTTCCAGCATCTCCAGGCTTTGGCCTGTAGCCTTAGCCAATGCAATGGAAAGATCCCTGACTCTATTGCAGTGTCCCTTTGTATAGGGATCTTTTTGCTCGATAGTCTCAGTGAACGCCTGCAGTGTGCTGCTAGTGGTATCTTTTAAGGCCAAGAGTGCTTGTTGCAATTCTTCCTCTAGTTGGTTTCGGAACTTGATATTTTCCTCTTCGAGTGCCAATTTATGCGCTTTCTTGGCTACTTGATCAAGCACACGTTTAATACAGGCTATCAAATCCTCATAATGCACTGGTTTTGTAAGGTAGTCGGAAGCCCCGCTTCGCATTGCTTTCATTCCTGTGTCCAAGTCGTTGAAAGCGGTGACCATGACTATCGGAATCCGAGCATAACTTTGATGAATCATGTCCAAAAGTTCCAAGCCATTGAAGCCAGGCATTTTTATGTCCAGCAACAAAAGATCGATTGTTTGTGACTGAAATTTTAAAAGCTCCAAAAGTTCATTGCCGTCTTTGCAGGTTGATACCTCATAACCGGCTTTTCGAAGCATGATTTGTAAAATTTTACGGATTGCAGGATCGTCATCTGTAGCTACAATATGTGGGTTCATCTCGAGCGTCTCCGAAACATGTTCCTAGAAGGGGGCCAGGAACGGGGTTGTTTTTTTATATTCTTCATATTCATCGAACATCTTGGGAAACAAAAATACGTCCTCAATGACTATGAGAATGAAGTTGCACAGAATGAACCCAATCATCATCAAGGTAATGGCAGTATACCAGAAATAGAGAGAAGTTAGTACACAGAATGCAGTATGCCACAAAAAGCCAGGGTGCCTGCAAAGGCTGTAGGTGCCTTTTTTGTAGAGCATGCAATCTTGTTCTTTTTTCAACGGAATCTCAAGCAAAACAGAGTAGATCAACAAAGAGAAGAAACAGAACATGAGCAGTGCTAGAAGCAGGCTGATGAACATAGTATGTGCAGATGAATAAGTCAGAAAAAGAAAAACAAAAGGAATGGCCGTAATAAAGAACCCAAGATAGAAAATCTTGCTGATGAGTTCTTTTCTATACAGTAATGCAATATCGTATAACCCTGCAAGCAAATAACCACTAGCGCCGAGCAAAAATAGTTTGATTAATTCCATAAATTGCCTCTATAATATAACAAATTTCGCAAATTTAAAAGAAAAATAGAGGAATCCTCATGATTTTCGATGTACTAACCATCATTCCTGCCATGGCGTTTGTGTTATATGTCTCTTTTGTAGTCTTTGGATTCCTGCAATATAAAAAAGACCGTTTCTATTGGTCCTTCCAGATGTACATGGTATTTGTCTCAATCTGGAGCTTCGGATCGATGATGATGAGACTCAATAGCCCAATCATGACGCCGTTGTTCTGGAATAGGTTCATGCTTATCGGACTTTTGGCGGTTCCTTATGCATTGTGCAGTTTCGTGGTGGATATTCTGGACATACACAGAAAAATTATACGCTTGGCAATCAAATCCAGTTATCTTTTTCTCATTCCCTTGATGTATCTAAATTTTACCGGAAGCATTGTTGCCGACGCAGGCTATCTGGAAGGAGGCGAGTTTTTTTATGAGCTCGCTCCAGGGGCTCTCTCGGCTTATTCTTTGAGCTATGTATATCTGGTTTTTACCCTCTTGATGCTTCTTTTTGGAGTTAAGCGACGTTCAAAACAAGGAGTGCAGAGAAATATTGTGCTTCCCTTGGTCGGAGTATTGGTCATGCTCGTTGGGATTTTCATGAACGTCTTTCCTGAGATTGGACGATACCCCGTGGACATATTTGCTGCCACTATCAACGCAGTTCTTCTGTTTTATACAATCTATAAATATAAACTGATCAATTACTCTCGCCTTGGCTTGTCGATTATGTTTTCGACCTTCCTTACCTTGGCTGTCTCAGTTCTATATATATTCATTTTTTTGGTGATCAAGCACTTCAACAACCGTTTTGACCCAGGGAATATTGTACAACTTTCTATAATTTTAGGAGTTGCTACCGTTCTGATTGTGCATCCTCTGCGCAACTTGTTCTCCTACTTGGTGGATAATGTAATCATCCCCAAGCGCCATCCCTACCAGATGACCATCAAGAATCTGAGTAAACGCTTGACCACCATAGTAAATCTGCATCAATTGGGCGATGAGGTGGTGCACAACCTCATCACGGGCCTGAAAGCCGATTGGGTTGTGTTTCTTGCCAAGCGACTCGATGATGGGAATAAATTCTTCATGGTCTCTCATGAAAACTGTTTGACCAAGATAGGAATCGGAGACGAGGTGCAGTTCTCTTTTTCTGAGGACTTGAAGCATCGTCTTGAGGTCTGTAAAAGGGAAAACGTATCAGCAGTTATGACTGTTGATCCAGATGAGAAGCGCCTTGAGATCAGTACCGATCTTCCTGAAGCAGATGTTCTGATCCCTCTTGTCTTCAGAAAGCAGATTGCAGGCTACATCCTGATCGGATACGACCACACCAAGGCCTTGATCAGCGAGATTGAACGAGAAGCCTTGGAAATTCTAGCTTCCCAAAGCAGCCTTTCCTTGGAGAACGCGCTCTCTTTTGAGCAGCTTCGTATCCAAGGAGATGAGCTTACCATGAGCAAGAATAAGCTTGAGGCCATCTTCAACGGCATTGCATCGCCTGTCTGCTTGATTGATATCGACTACATCATCCAAGAAGTGAATATTGCAGCGGTGAATTTCTTCGGTCAGAAACGAGAAGCGATGATCGGAAACAAGTGTTATCGATCTTTTTTTCATCGAAGCCGGCCCTGTCCGTTCTGCCAAGGGCTTGAATGCTTGCATACAGGGGTTCTTCAAGAAACCGAAGCAGATGTTGAAGAGAAAGTGTTCTCCTTTCAATATCACTCGGTTCGTTCTGCGGACAAGTCGAAGAGTGTGTTTGTCGAGATCATCAGTGATATTACCGAACAGAAGCATCTGCAGGAAGAACTTGTCAGAACAGAGAAAATGGCTGGAATAGGAACCTTGGCGGCGGGAATCGCCCATGAACTGAATAATCCGTTGGCTGGAATAGTAGGGACTGCAGAGATTATGCTTTCTGAGTTGGAGCCGTCTCATCCGCATCTTGAATACGTCAACGATATTCTTACCTACTCAAAAACGGCAAGCGATGTCATCAAGGAATTGTCAATCTACAGTCGCAAGGAAGAGCAAAAGGAAACCCAACAAGTTGAATTGATCCGCGTACTTGAGTTTGCCCTGCGTCTCGCAAAGCGTGGGCTGGATGCGGAGAATATCCAGATTGAGCGAAATTATCATGCGTTACCCTACATTGAGGCGAATGAAGGAGAACTGCAACAACTGTTCTTGAATCTGATTGTTAATGCCTTGCAAGCGATGGACGGAAAAGGAACCCTTACCCTCACCTGCATCGAGAAAGATGGATTTGTGCAAATCAAGGTACAAGATACGGGGTGTGGAATCCCGGAAAAGTATATGAGTCAGATTTTTACACCCTTCTTCACTACCAAGGCTCCAGGCAAGGGAACAGGCCTTGGACTCTCGAATTGCTATAGTGTCGTGGAGAAGATGGGTGGTAGAATCAGGGTGCGAAGCGAGCAGGGAGCAGGCTCAGAATTTACCACCATTTTCCCCCTTGATGAGGCAGGACGTGATGGTATCAGATTCAACTTGGTCGATGACACAAATGGAATGAACGATGTGTTCTTCATCCAACGCAAGGTACTTGTCGGGGAGAAGGGATATATCGAGGAATCGATTCACCGTAAGGTCGATGAGAAAGCGATGCATATCCTTGCTTTCAAGGGCCTGCAGCCGGTAGGTACCGTGTCTTTGATGACCAGCGAACACTTCTGGCCGCTTCCCATCTCTAAGTATTTTGATATCGAGTCGGTATTGAAGACCAAGAAATGCGCCGAGATTATTCGCCTTGCCGTCTTGCCGGAGATGCGCAACACCTCTGCTTCAATCGGGTTGATTATTCTTGTGTTCCTCCTTGCACGTGCAGTAGGGATTGAGGAGTTGATTATCGATGTTTTCAGTGATGATGTAAAAACACTCAAGTTGTACAAGAAGTTTGGTTTTGTCGAGGTCGGCACGTACAACTCCCCCTCTTCGGTCACTGTCTTGGTGCTACAAAGCAAGTCGACATTGGAAAAGGATCAGAGCCAGCTCAGACATTTTGTAAGACCGCTTTTCAAGCGGCTCAGAACCCTTTTTGATTTTGGAGACTTGACGCCGATCGTTCATCAGGAGATGGATAAGATTCTTAGTGCTGATGGCGAGAACTTAAGTCAGGTCATTTGATTGAGTGTAGAAACAGGGAGAATCCGTTGGGTTGGGTAGGCGAACTCAATCCCTTCCTGCTTGAAGCGTTTGACTAGCTTGAGATTGATTTCTTGATTCACCTCCATGTAGGCAACATATTCAGGAACAGGAACGTAGTATACTGTTTCGAATATGAACGCTGAAGCTCCGATACTCTGGAAATGACAACGATCACAAGTCACACCAGGCAAAACCTCGACTGAGTTGATGATCTCTTTGATGATTGAAGGAATCATTTCCAGTTTTGCTGCATCCGTTTCGAGAGGAACGGAGATAGAGAACACAATTCTTCTTCTCTGCATCTGTTTGTAATTGTGGATTCTGCTGCTGGTGAGGTCGGAATTGGCAATAATCAACACTTCCCCGCTGAGAACTCTGATCCTGCTGCTCTTAATGCCGATTCGTTCTACGATGCCTGCTTTATCCCCAAACACGATAAAATCGCCAAGCGCAAAAGGGTGGTCGAAGAAGATTACGAAGTAGCTGAATAAATCGCCAAGTATGCCCTGTGCTGCTATGGCAACGGCAATACCGCCAATCCCAAGGCCAGCCAATGCGGTGGTGATGTTGAACCCGAGATTGCTGATCAAAAGCAGAAAGCCGATAACCCACATCATGAGTTTCACAAAAGAGAGCAGGGGCTTGAGATTCTTCTCGTGTTCATGATTTGCATACTCTTTCTCAAAATACTTGGCAAAACTCAGTTCCAAGGCTTTGTTGAATGAACGAACGATGATGATCGTTACCACGATGGCAAAGATGATCTGCACAATTTTTTGCAGTTGCTCATTGAATGCAGCTATGCGAATGGAAAAGGAAAGAACCGCCAGAAAGATGAGTGGGATTGCAATTCTTTTGAAAAAACGTAGAATCGGCAACTGTGTCGGCTTTACACTCTCCTTATCCTTGATCTTCATGCCTTCAAGTTTGGCAATGCGTTTGCCAAGGATTGTATTGGAGATCAAAAGAATAATCACCGTAGCTACGAGCAAAATAAATGCAATGAAATATTGCTCCAATGTAGATCCCATCAAGGTTTGAATAGCTGTCATGGATAGAGTATACAATAGAGACTCGTTTCAATCCATGAGAGAACCAGCCTCGCTCAACTCTATTCCTGCGAGCGTGCTTGTCTCTTGCAGAAGCATGGTGTTGGCTCTGTCGTAGATGGTTAATTGCAAGGTCCCTGCAACACTCTCTTTGATGGTTCTATCCATGACTCCGTTTCTTGGTGCCGTCAGCTTTGAGGCATTCCCAAGGGCGGCGTCAAAGTGCAACTGATGTTCTTTTGTTTGCAGTATTACAGATGCACTATCTTCAGTACTTTGCAGTGAAAGGATTGAAGCTTTCGTGTACGTAGCAAAACGAAGCAGACGATCAGGAAGCTGTATAAAACCGAGAAAACCAAGAAAGGTGCGCTTTGCAAAAGGAATCTTTGCAATGCTGAGCATCGTAGAAAGATTTTTGGTCTGGAAACAGTTGGCCTGCATCCAGATCCATGCTTTTGGAAAAGAGGTTCCCCAATCTTTCTCGATATACCCGTTAGCCTCCAGCAAGACGATGGATCTTCCATTCAGGTTGATGGAACCTTCAACAGTATGAGTAGTGGATACGACACCATGAAAGCATTCCATTCTGGGTACATAGGCATACCACCCCATGATCCCAGGAGCTCGCAGAGAGACAGGGAAGGGGTGTATATCCTTGAATGCACACTCAACGTCCAATATCAGGTCGTCAGTTTTCAAATGCACGGAAAGGTGCTCAGTTGAAAAGGTGTTGTGGTCGATGGAAATCGAAAAGGTGGAGTCGCTTGCACAGAATACATCATAGGGAAAGCGAATATACCAGCTTTTTTGTTCTTTGCTGCTGATTACCTGGATGAAGGCATGTCGCTCTAAGCCGTCGTCAGAATGACTGATACCCGGTATCAAGGCAAGGGTTTCCTGTTGGTCTGAGAGAACTGCAATCTTGAAATACCACCCCTCAAAATATGAGTGTGTTCTTCCATTTCCTTGGAAACGTTCAGGATGAAAGAGATTTCTATTTGCCATACTGTATCCTTCTTTAACACAATCTTATCAGACGATAGTGCAGAAAGAAAGGAAATGAAGCTGTACAGCATAAGAGGATTCTAAACAAAATAGCAGACATGTCTCGGTTGTTTACCCATACTTGCCATGATACTCTGTTTTACAACAAAGGAGGGAATGGCATTGATCTGCTTTACATTGCATCAAAGAGCATTTTGCATGGCAGCGATAGTACTCATGCTGTTTTCTCCCAATGGGATGTTTGCTGCAGCTCAAAAAGAGTCTCAACCCGAGATTGTGGATGAAAGACTTATCATCTTCACTCCCCATGAATTGGAACCTGTAGAGACTGCCGTTAAGGAGTTCCAGGAAACCTACGGAATCTTGGTCACTGTAGTACAAGGCGGGACTGGTGAATTACTTGGACAGATACGCAAGAACTTGAATCATGAGTATCCTGCTTGTGACGTCTTCTGGGGTGGAGGCTCTGAATCCATCGAGGCCAATGCAGATTTGTTTCAACCAATTGTAGGTCTGGATACCTCCTCTATTCCCGAATTGTATCGGGGTTCTGATGATCTTTGGATAGGAGAATCCCCCGCTCCTGTAGTGCTCATCTACAACACAATCCTAGTCGGTCCTGAACAGGTTCCTACTCATTGGGCTTCGCTTTTAGATCCTATGTGGAAAGGCAAGATTGCCTATGCAGACCCAACATTATCAGGTTCTGCCTATACGTTGCTTTGTACCATGCTCAGTGCAATGGGGGGAGCCGGGAATGGGGGATGGACGTATATAGACCAATTGGTAGAAAACCTTGATGGCCGAATCCTTAGCTCCTCCTCCGATGCGTATTCGCTTGTTGCGCAAGGCGAATTTTATATCGGCCTTACACAGGAAAAATCAGCAACGACCGCTATTAATAATGGTGCAACCATTGCTATTTCCTATCCAGGTGAAGGCACTTCTTCAGTCCCTGATGCTGTTGCTATAGTCAAGGGCACACAGAGATATGATTTGGCATTGCAGTTCATTGATTTTATTCTTGGATTTGAGAACCAACGTGTCATGGCGACTTTATATAATAGGAGACCTGTACGAGAGGGGTTGCCTCCTCCAAAGGGTCTTCTTGAAATGAATGAAATTCGACTGGTCGAGTATGATCTTGCTTGGGCGGCAACCAACAAGGCAGCAATACTAAGAGCGTGGAGTAAGATACTCGAACACCACAAACGATAAGTAGCAAAGATTGTTTCTGTTTCATGGTCCTTGGATAAGGGGGGCTGGGTTTTTCATGCCCTGAGTGTCAGGTAATTCTATTGTGTGGTGTTGTTGCCACGAAAAAAATAAGGAGGCTCGTATGAAGAAAGCCATTGTGATCATGCTTATAGCATGTACTGTCGGAGTATCTGGATTGTTGTTTGCCGGTGGAGCGAAAGAAGTGGATGCATCGCAAGTAAAAGGGTCTGTAACGGTATATTGCCCACATGAGGCAGGACCGTTAAACGCCGGAGTGAAAGCCTTTGAGGATGCCACCGGTATCAAGGTTGACGTAGTTGCTGCTGGTTCTGGAGAGTTGCTCAAGAGGATTGAAGCAGAGAGCGCCAATCCCCTTGGCGATGTGTTTTGGGGTGGTGGTGCAGAGTCTGCAGCAGCATACGCTCGATATTTCGAGACCTTTGTCTCCAAGTACGACAACCTGATTCCTGTAGCAAGCAAAGCAGCAGACAAAAAGTGGATTGGCGAGTCCCCGGTTCCTGTGGTCATCATGTACAACAAGAATCTGGTACGCGAAGATGAGGTTCCTACTGGTTGGATGGATTTGCTTGACCCAAAATGGAAAGGTAGGATTGCGTATGCTGATCCTGCAAAATCAGGCTCCGCTTATTCACTGCTTTGTACCATGATTCAGGCTATAGGAAAGGATGATGGACAGGGATGGGATTTTGTGCGCAAGTTTGTCGCTAATCTTGACGGCAAGATTCAAGGTAGTTCATCCAATGCTTATAAACTGGTTGCTGATGGAGAATATGCCCTTGGTTTGACCCAGGAAAAATCAGTACAGACGTATGTGCTTGCCGGTGCTAATGTCGGCATGGTCTATGCAAAAGAAGGAACTTCGGCCGTCCCCGATTCGATTGCAATCATCAAGGGTGCAAAGAACCTTGAGAATGCCAAGCTGTTTGTGGACTTCATGCTCGGTGAAGAGAACCAGAGGACGATGAGTGAACAATTCAATCGCCGTCCTGTCAGAGACGATGTAAATCCTCCTAAAGGATTACCTCAGATGTCGTCAATCAAATTGGTTGATTATGACTTCGAGTGGGCTTCCTTGAAAAAAGCAGAGATCATTTCCCAGTGGAAGAACATCGTAGTTGGGAGATAAGTGAAAGAACACAGCTTGCCTGTGACTCATTCAGAAGCCCGAATCCTGTTCGGGCTTCTGTGCAACATACCATTGGAGAAAAACAGAAATGAATCATGCTGTACATATCAACGATGCGGTAAAACGATACAACGATTTTACTGCGGTCAACAAGGTTAGTGTTTCCATCAATAAAGGTGAATTCTTCACCTTGCTAGGCCCGTCGGGATGTGGAAAGACCACCCTGCTGAGAATGATTGCTGGATTCAACACAATTGATGAGGGAACCATTGCATTCGATCAGCGGGTGATCAACAACGTAGAGGCACATAAGAGAGATGTGGGGATGGTGTTTCAGAACTATGCAATATTTCCCCATCTTAGCGTTGCTGAGAATGTTGCCTACGGATTGAAAGCACGCAAAGTAGGAGCTTCAGAAATTTCTGAGAAAGTGAAGAATGCTTTGGACCTGGTGCAAATCGGGCCGCTTGCCGAACGAAAGCCCGCACAATTATCAGGAGGACAACAACAACGTGTTGCTTTAGCCCGTGCAGTTGTCATTGAGCCCGGCCTGTTGTTGATGGATGAACCGCTCTCCAACCTAGATGCAAAACTCAGGGTGCAGATGCGTACTATCATCAAGAAATTGCAACAGCGTCTTGGCATAACCACCATCTATGTCACTCACGACCAAGAGGAAGCATTGGCTATCAGTGATCGCATTGCAGTTATGAAAGACGGAAAGATCATGCAGATCGGTTCCCCTTCAGAAATCTATCGACATCCTGCGAATCCCTTCGTTGCAGGGTTTATCGGGACCTCAAACTTTCTCGAAGCGACACTGGACACGACAAAAGACAACAAGGAAGGATCTTTGATCATTGAGAATACGTTGGCATGTACCTATGCAACTTCCAAACCCTTTCAGGGCAAGGTTTCTCTCTCTGTCCGACCAGAGCATTGCTTTTTCTCTGAAAAAGGATTGCCGGGCAGTATCAGTCTCGCTACCTTCCTCGGGGATTTTGTAAATTATGAAGTTGATTTGGACAATGGCCGTACCATTGAGGTAAATGAATATTCCACTGAAATGGCAACCTTGAAGGCCAATGGAAGCCGTGTACATGTCAATTTCCGTCTTGAAGCCTGCAGTGTATATGATGCCTCTACACAGGAGGTACTCCTATGATTCAGAGGTCAGATGCACAGAATGCCATTGCTCAAGCTTTTCAGAGGTTTTTAGGATTTTGGAGCCTTACCCGTGTTCTTGTCTTGCTGTCATTAGGTTTATTCTTGGTGTTTCCATTCTCTTCATTGATATTCCAGAGTTTCTTTTCTCCCTCTGTCCAAGGTCCGACGCTTACCAATTATCTGGATTTCTTTACTCTTCCGTATTATTTTACGACTCTGCAACGAAGCCTTTCTGTTGCGCTGACAACCATGTTCACCACCTTGGTTATTGGTGTTCCTCTCTCGTATTTAATGACTCGCTATAATATTTACGGAAAACGGGTTTTGCATGTTTTGATTATCATGTCATTGATGTCTCCTCCGTTCATCGGGGCATATTCATGGATAGTCCTGTTCGGAAGGGCTGGCTTCTTGACAAAAGCTCTCTCCTCGATTGGTATTGTCATTCCCACCATATACGGAAGAGGAGGAATCATCATCATTTTTACTCTGATGATGTATCCGTATATCTATCTCTATGTTTCTGGCGCCATGACCAGTATCGACCGTTCTTTGGAGGAGGCGGCTGAGAGCCTCGGTTCTCCAATGCTCAGACGACTGAGAACCATCACGTTGCCAGTCGTGTTTCCTTCAATAGCCGCCGGAGCGATAATTGTATTTATGACCTCTTTGGCCGATTTCGGAACCCCGATGTTGATAGGAGAAGGGTATAAAGTTCTTCCTGTATTAATATATGAAGAGTACATGTCAGAAATGGGGGGTAATGCCAACTTGGCCAGTGCGTTGAGTGTCGTCATCGTCTGCTGTTCTACGCTTGTGCTCTTGCTGCAACGGTATCTGGTTGCCAAGAAGAATTATACGATGACTTCGATGCGCCCTCCTCTTGTGGTGCAACTGAAAGGTTTTCGTCGATTTTTGGCCTCCTTGCCTGTGTTTTTGGTTGTAGGCTTTTCCATCCTTCCCCAGGTGGTTGTGGTAATCACCTCATTCATCGGAACCCGAGGACCCGTCTTCACTGGTGGATTCAGTCTGGATAGTTATCGCAACATCATGCATCGTCTTTCCAAGCCGATTGGTAACACCTATCTCTATTCATCGATAGCCATTGTCCTCATCGTCATCTTTGGCATGTTGATTGCCTATCTTATCGTGCGTAAGAAGGGCAAGACAGCGGTTGCCCTCGATATTCTGGTAATGTTCCCCTATGTAATTCCTGGTTCTGTTTTGGGCATCAGCTTGTTGGTTGCTTTTAACAATCCTCCTTTATTGCTTACTGGAACACCTTCCATCTTGATCATTGCTTATGTTGTACGAAAACTTCCGTTTACCGTACGCTCTAGCAGTGCATTCCTTCATCAGATGGACCCGAGTATTGAGGAGGCCTCAGTAAGCTTGGGTGTTACGCCGATGAAAACATTCTGGAATGTTACAGTCAGGATCATGGCTCCTGGAGTCATCTCTGGAGCAATTCTCAGTTGGATTACCTGCATCAATGAGTTGAGTTCAAGCATTATGTTGTATACAGGAAAGACGGCGACTATCGCGGTAGCAATTTATACCGAGGTTGTGAGAAATAGTTTTGGTACTGCAGCTGCTTTGGCTTCAATTCTGTCGATCACTACAGCGTGTTCACTTTTTATATTCATGAAGACGAACAAGAAAGACGTATCAATCGTGTGATATACTTTCCTTTATTGAGGATTCAAGTGAGAAAGACGTTTTTTATACGACTACTGTCAAATTTCATGCTGGTGAGCATCGTCCCGATTGTATTATTGGGCGTGTTCACCATGTTGATATCTGTACGTATATCTATGAACAATCTTAATAATCAGGTTGTTGCCGGTGTTGTAACCACTACAGGAAATGTGTCTCGTGTCTTGGAAGATCTTACAGCACGGCTTCAGCTTTTTACTCAAGATCCTGTACTGTTGAGAATGTTCTCCGAAGAGTTTTTGGATATCGAAACTCATAAGCAAGAACTGTATCGCAGGATGTATCTCCTGCCGGCCGGCAGCACATCTTCCTATGAAATTCATTCAGTCTCTTCAGATGGTTCAAAAATAATCTCTACTTCAGTATTGCCGGTTCTGTATAACCCTGCGACTTTTTCTGATTGGGGCCTCTTGAGACAGCTCTCAATATCTCATGAACCGGTTGTGTATCCAAACAGATATCGCAATCAAGGGGGCAAGCTGATTGCCTTATCCATCGGAAGTGCAGTTCGAGACCCGCTTACTGGCAGGATAGTGGGGTTTGTCATCATTGATATTCCCGAGGCTACACTTTTCAGCATCATGGATCTTGAGTCATTGGGAATCCCGGTTTCCCATGCGATTATCACAAATCAACAGTACTTGATCTTTGACAACCTGGGATTCGGAAAGAAGACTCCATTCCTCTCTGCTGATTATCGGATGTTACTCTCTCGCGAACCTTTGCAAGGATTCCTTCAGCAGGTTGAAAACAATAGATATATGATGGCTGTAGCATCATTGGATACGTATGATATGTTGCTTGTCTCTGGAATGCCGATTGGTGTTGTGCTGGAGAATAATGCCTATATTATGATAGTGACCACTATTTTAGCATTCGTTGCACTGCTCTTATGCTTTCTTGTTTCTTCCCTTGTTGCACGTTCTATCAGTCATCCCGTTTCAGAAATTGTAGGGGTTATGAAGAAGGTTGAAACAGGCAACATGCAGGCGCGAGTTTTTGTTGGAGGGCAGGATGAGATGCATCTGCTTGGAGAGGGTTTGAATAAGATGATAGAGAACCTCGATCGGTTGTTTGCAGAAAATCTTGAAAAACAGGATCGATTGAGGATTGCTGAGATCAGGCAGTTGCAAGCCCAAATAAATCCTCATTTTCTTTATAATACGCTAGATAGTATCAACTATCTCTCAAAGCTTGGAATGAATACCCAGATTAACCAGGTCGTTGCTCATTTGGGAACTCTGTTGAAGAACAATATTCATACCGGGGGTGACATTGAAACGGTTGATACTGCATTGATGGTCATCCAGTCTTATTTGGGTATCCAGCAAATTATTTATCCAGAAAGATTCTCCTACTCATTGGAAGTGTCAGATGAGGTTCGCTCTTGTCTGATTCCCAAATTGATCATTCAGCCTATTGTTGAGAATGCGATTATCCATGGGATGGGCACTGTCTCTCGCCATTGTATTATTCATATCAAGGGGGGCATACAGGGCGGACAGTGTCATCTTGAAGTCTGTGATGATGGAGGAGGGATGGACGGTTCATTGCAATCAGGTTCAAAGAACAGTATTGGTTTACAAAATATCAGACATCGGCTTCGACTTTACTATGGAGATAGGCAAAGTCTTCACATCTCGAGTGCAAAAAATCATGGGACCTGTGTAGAGATTGTTTTTCCCTATGTTGATACCATGGAATATTTCGCAAAGCAAAGAACAAAGGGGAATTGTTCATGATTCGTGTGGTAGTGGTTGAAGATTCATTATTGCTGCGTAAGGGGATTGTCTTTACAACCAATTGGGAATCATGTGGTTGTGAGGTAGTCGGTGAAGCTGGAGACGGCATCAGTGGTGTACGGATAATTGAGCAGTTGCAACCCGATATTGTTGTTACTGACATCAGGATGCCCGATCTGGATGGCCTTGCCATGATTGAACAGCTGAAAGGAAAGACAAAAGCATTGTTTATCATTCTTACCGCCTATAATGAGTTTGAGTATGCCAGGAAGGCCATCCATCTAGGGGTCGTCGATTATGTTTCAAAACCCTTGAACGATGATGAGTTCAGCACGGTTCTCAAAAAGACCTGCGAGAAGGTGGTGGCACAGAAAGAGTATGAAAAACTTGAGCGGCACATGTCAAATATGGATGACAGCAGGATAATGCTGTTCAAAGAGTATCTTGCCGGCGGAACTTCTTGCACCGAAGCCCAAGTGTCCTGTGCAGTCAGGTTCATTGAAGAACACTATGCACAGGATATCGGAGTACTGGATGTAGCGAATGCGACCTTGCTGAGTGAAAGTCATATCAGTAGGATTTTCAAGGAGGTTACCGGCTATACGATAGTGGAGTACTTGCAGAATTTCCGCATCAAAAAGGCTTGCTGCTTGTTGTCAGAGCCCAGTATGCGTATTTATGAAGTTTCTGATCAAGTGGGCTATCGTGACCAGCGATATTTCAGTGTGATGTTCAAGAAGATGGTTGGGGTCTCTCCTCGTGAGTTCAAGAATAAATGCAACGTTGTCTAAAATCAACAGCTCTGACGTTTGACAAGACTCACGTCGAATACAGTTTTTTTCTGTAACGGAGGACTAAGCAGCGCTTGTATGGCAGCCTCGCAAAGCTCCTTGATCGGTTGGTGGATAGTTGTCAATGAAGGGCTGAGCATCCCTGCAAGCTGGATGTCGTCAAACCCTACCAATTTGAGGTCTTTTCCGACTATGCGTCCTTTTTGGGCTGAGGCTTGTATTACTTGAGCAGCAATAATATCGCTTGAGGCAAAAATACCCTCTACTGCTGGGTTTTGGTCGAGAATTGTATTGATTAGGTTGTGATAGGAGAGTTGGTTGAACTGTCCGGGCGATGAAGAATAGACACGATAAGGAACATTGGCTTTTTCACAGCAATTTACGAATGCCTTTGCCCGTTCCTCATTGGATCGGCTTGAGCTGATCATCGCCAAGATTTTACAGCCGGAGGCAATCAAGTGTTCCGTTGCCAGTGTTCCTCCTTTGTAGTTGTCGATGAGGATAGCGGGGATGTTGTTGCTGATCGATTGTTCGAGGGTTACAACGGGTAATTTCTGCAATTGGCTTACCAGGGTATGGCTATGGGTGGCCAGTATGATTCCCGAGACCTGGTTGGCTTTAAGCATCTCAATGTACTCAAGCTCTTTTTGCACATTTCTTTGTGCATTGCAAACCAAGAGTTTGAGATTGTTTAAAGCTGCATACTGCTCCAGATAGTTGATGCATTCACAGTAGTATGGATGCAACAAGGAGGGGACAATCACTCCGATGAAGGAGGTCTGTTTTTGAAATAAGGAACGAGCTATCTCGTTGGGATGGTAATCGAGTTCTTGCATGGCAAGAGCCACTTTTTGCTTGGTCTTCTCACTCAAATATCCACGATTGTTCATAACTCTGGATACAGTGGTTACTGTAACCCCTGCTTTTTGAGCAACATCCTTGATGGTAGCCATCTCAGAGCCTCATCAATACTGAATCATTTTCACTAATGATGAACCCATAGTTCTTAAAATCAGCCTCCAGGGTAATAGTTCTGTCTTGATGTTCCCACCAAATTGTCAGGTGTTCTTCATCATCAGTTTCTTTCATCTCAAATATTCCTTCAAATGCAGGATGGGAGCTTCTGAGCTCCATCAGCAGAACGAGAGCTTTCACCACAGGCCTTGCTGCTTCCTGCTCAATCTCCTCTTTGCTGTAGTAGTGACGATTGATGTTTCTGCCCTCTTTTGTATTCTCAAGCAGAGCTAGATCATTCTTTCCGGCAAGCATTCCGACATAATATACTTGGGGAATTCCAGGACTGAAGAACTGTACAGCCCTGGACAATAGATACGCTCGATCGTTGTCGCCGAGTGCGCTGTAGTAGGTACAGTTGATCTGGTAAATATCCAGGTTGTTGTACTTCTCAGAGTTGTAAATGCGTTTGACATTAGCCCCATAGGTATATAAATGATCTTTAGTCCGCTCAATCTCCTCATCCGGAAGCAGACCGTAGACATCAACCACCCCGATACCGTCATGGGTGTCGAGGGTGGTGTATTGGTCTCTCGGACAGATGGAGAACCAATGCTTCAAGTATTGTGTCTGATGAAAATACAGGGCGTTGAGCATCAGCATGGGAAGCGCAAAGTCATACACTGCAAATCCTTTCCCACTTAGTTTAAGCTGAATTGAGTAGTGCTCATGGATTTCCGGCAGGACGTCAGAACCGAACGGTTCTACCATAGCTCGGCACTTGTCCATCAAGGTCCACGTCTCAGGCTCCACAAAGAAACAGTCGGTACCCCGTTTTTTAACAGCGTATGCAAACGCATCCAATCTGACGAGTTTTGCTCCATGGCTTGCAAGACGCTTAAGATTTTCCATCAAGAAGGATTGTCCCAATTCTGTTTGCACATTGAGGTCGATTTGTTGTTCGCTGAAGGTACACCAAAGTTTTTTTGTCTCCCCATTTGCAAAGGTTACGGTATGGTAGGGGTCTTTGGGTTTGCGTTTATAGATTCGACCAACTTCCTCTTCGGTGGGGTTTCCTTCAAAGAACTCATCATAGTCAATGAAGAGGTCCTTCTGTGATGCATAGGGGCCGTCCTGCATGTAGTTGAGCAAGAGCGGACTCTGAGCCGATATATGGTTGATCATATAATCAAAAACTAGGTCATAGCGCTTGGCAAGGCGGTCAATATCCTCCCAAGTACCAAAGCGAGGATCAACGCTCTCATAATGCAGGGGGGCAAATCCTCTATCGCCTGAAGAAGGAAAGAAGGGTAATATGTGTATGCTCTTAATTGCTTTTGAGAAATAGGTCTTAAGAATTTCATCCAATTGGATAAGATTTGCCCCGAGAGAATCCGGATAGGTGATAAGCATGATACCTTGTTTCATGTCAGCCTCTCTTCATTGTTTTGATGTTACTATGCGTGTTGTTAAATCATATGTCAACCGGTTGACATACGATACATAACATTTCTTTTACTTTTCTCGTATTCTGGACATCCCTCAGTTCAGCCTTTATCGTGAAAGAGTGAGAATATATACGGAGGAGCAGTATGGCAAGCATCTTCAATTTCCTATTTTTGGTGGTATGGTCAATTACATTCAGCATATTGTATAGCCTCTCTGTCAGGCCTGCAAAGGATGAGCTGAAAAACAAGGCACAACCGTATCGACGGGCCCGGCTTTACAGAAAAGGTGCATCTGTTTCCATGAGTCTTGCTGGAATACATTTCATTGCATATCGTTGGTTGCCTGTGGATTTTGACCCTTTCCCACTACGGTATCAATGGCCTTTGGTGGTGAGGATAGCTGTCGCTCTTAGCATTGGAATACCTGCAGCCTTGTTGAGCAAAAAAGCATTGAAGGATGCTGGTAAGGAAACACTCAGCCCTGATAAGAATCATGTGATGTATGGGGGAGTATATGAGAAGATCAGGCATCCTCAGGCGGTAGGGGAGCTTGCAACCTGGTTCACGATAGCTCTTCTCCTTAATTCTCCCCTGCTTACCTTTGTTTCCTGCTTCTATGTACCGATATGGATTCTTTGGTGCTTTCTGGAGGAGCAAGATCTCGTGATTAGGTTTGGTGATTCCTATAAGGAGTATCAAAAGAGGACAGGTATGTTTTTTCCTAAGATCAGGGATAAATAAACCACAATTGGACACTGTACAAATGCTACTAGGTATCCTATCATACATCGCTAGGTTGTTATGCAACCTGTCTATAGGAGTATCTTAATGATCAGTAAAGAATATGTAATGCAGACATTCCAATTCTCAACATTGCATTCTGTCCCCTTTTACACTCAGTTGTATTCCTATATCAAATACCAGATTCAAGCAGGAGTCTTCTGTGCAGGTGATTTGATGCTCTCGGAGACTGAGCTTTGTGATATCCTGCATGTCAGTAGGACCACTGTTCGACTGGCCTTGTCCCAGCTAGTTGAGGAGGGGCTTCTTATTCGATTTCGTGGCAAAGGTTCATTTATTGCAGAGAAGAAAATTGGAAGGAATATCGACTACCTATACAATTTTACAGAGAGCATCCGCGAAACGGGTGCAGAGCCTTCATCAACGGTACTATCGTGCAGCATAGTTGAAGCTGATGAGAAGCTCATCCAGAAATTGCAATTACCCGATTCTGCAACAAAGGTTTTTCGCCTCGAAAGATTGCGTTGTGCTGACAACGTTCCACTCTTAATGGAAATCACCCATATTCCCTATTTCCTATGCCCGGAAATTGAGAAGTACGATTTTACACACACTTCGCTCTATGACACGCTGCAGAGCAAGTATATGTTGGGTCTCGATCATGCTGTTGAAACAATAGAGGCAATCATCATCGATGAGCATGTTGCTGAAAAACTGCACTGCCGGAATAAACTCATGCCGGGTTTCCATATTGAACGCATAAGCTACCTTTATAGTGGGCAGGTGTATGAGTATACCACGTCAACGACAAGGGCAGACACCTGTGTGTTCCGTCTGAACCTCTATGCCAAAGCCAAGCACCCGCAAAGCAACGTGCAGTTTTCCAGGCATTTGAATCCATGAAGGCAAGCAGAAGCTTGAAATTCTAATCTTCATCATATATTTTAAATGTATGATACATTTATAACGTTTGAATCTAATCGGAGCAGAATCATGAGATATGAAAAGAAAGCTACTATGATGACTACAGAAGAACTTGCCTCGTACATCGACCATTCAGTTTTAAAACCAGACTTTACGGTTGCCCAAATTCACCAGCACATTCAAGAGGGTATCGCGTATAAGTGCAAGACGGTTTGCATTAATCCTTCGAGTCTTCCGATTGCAAGAAAGCTTTGCAAGGACGGACAAACTGGAATTTGTGTGGTCTGTGACTTTCCTTTCGGTACGTCGACTACAGAGAGCAAGATTGTGCAGGCAGAAATTATCTGTAGGGACGGGGACATCGAGGATCTGGATATTGTAGCCAACTATGGGTGGATTTGTAGTGGTTTGTACACCGATGTACAAGCTGAGATAGCCGCTATAGCGGACGTGGTTCACAGCTATGGAACCAAGCTCAAGGTGATATTAGAAACTGATGCCTTGAATCTTGATCAGGTTGCAAGAGCGACGGACATTGCATGCATGGCAGGCTCTGACTTTGTAAAGACCTCGACCGGCTTCTATACAGGAGAGAGAAACCTTGGCGCTACCACAGAGGTCATCAAAACCATGATACAAGCTGCACAAGGAAGATGCCTGGTCAAAGGGTCTGGAGGCATCAGGACCCAAGAGCATTTCTTTGAACTGATAGATCTCGGGGTGGATAGAATGGGTATTGGGTTCAAGTCGACACCTGTTGTATTAGCTCAGTGAACATATATATCTCATCATAGGTGCGAGAGAATATGCTCTCGTAACGTCTTGAATTTTGTGGCTCCTGTTGCATGACCATATAAGATTGTCCTTACAGTATCTGGCTTGAAGTCCTGCCTCTGTACATCGTAGGTGATTATCTGATCGTATTTAGATAAGAGTGGAAACACTTTCGATCTCTCTCGTTCTTTAAAATCGATCTCAAAGTTGAGACAACCAAGAATTTCATGCTTATGAGAGAGAGCACTCTTTGCCGTTACTTTACTATAGGCGCTGTTGAGAAACACATCGCCGAGTCTTGCACCGGCAAGAAGCGGAACATAGGAGTCTGCACTCTGATAATAGGTGCAGTGCAGATTAGTGACAAAGCCTCCCAAACTGGTTCCTGCAACTACGATGTTTGCGTTGCTCTTGGTCCTGATTTGGCAAATAATCGCCTCAATAAGCTTGGTCGAACTAGCTAGTAACAAGCAGTAGTTTGCAAGTGAACGTATGCTCTGCATGAACTCAAGGTTGTTATGATTGAACATCGCTTGAATGCCTATGAGATTGGCATCGATCAGATGTCTTTCATTTGCAAGAATTTTGTTGAAGCTGAGATCATATGACCCTTCGGCTGCCCCATGATGGTAGATAATGGTCGGGTAGTCGAATCCTTTCCACTGAGCCACATGAAATCCTGCTTCATTCCGTGTTCCGTTATAGTCGATCATAGTTGTGTAGTGGCCCGCTTTTCCGATAATCGGGATGGAGAATGTGATCAACTTCAACAGGTCGGAAATTCTGCTGCCTGCCACGTCCTGAGAGAAATATGCGTACTTTCTTGTTGCGAGTGATGCAATGTTCATAGATAGGTTGTCAATGAGGGCATACCGGTTCATAGAAATACTCCTTAGAAAATAGACCTACTAGTCTAGACTAGCTAGTCTATACCTTAGTACATACTTCTTTTTTTTTCAATACCGCAACAGAGTTGACAGACAGAGCGTTAGAATGTATAACAAACCAAATGGTCTAGACCGGATGGTTTATGAGGAGAGTCATATGCTAGCACAAAATAGTACAGGTACATTCAAACGCTATCGGCTCATGGGAATCTGCTCAATTGTAGCAGCAATACTGCTTACGGTGGCTGATTATCTTTTAGAGTTCAACAAAGAGTATGGAGTCTCCTCCACGATTGTGGAAACAGCATGGGTCGATATGAGCCATTGGCGTTTTACGTTCTCAATATACCTTTGCATGTTCATGATACCGTTTTACCTGTTCGGTTTTTATCTTCTCTATATAACTTTGAGCAAGACCAACAAGACCGTGGCCTTGGTAGTTTCGTTGATGTTTTCATATGGTGTGGTGATGGGTTCTCCTTTTATCCATGGAGTGATGGGTCTCAATGCAATCATATATCGATTTGGCATTCAAAATGGGCTTACTCATGAGTTGCTGGTATCTCTCATCGAGACTCGGATAACCAATGCTATATTGCCGGTTTTTTTGTTCCATTATGTGATTACCTGGGTGGTTGCTCCCTTGATCTTGTTTGTGTTTGTGATCAGGGGCAAGAGTGTGATGAGACGCTGGACAGCGTTTCTGAATCCCTTTGTCTTTTTACTCATCGGTATGCTTGGCCTGAAGCTCTGGCCCCAGTTGTTCATCTATCTTGCCCCGGGCTCCATCAACAAAGGGAACATTGCCATGTTCGCTGTATCTGCGATGAGTATGTACAATGGCGATACATCGAGAATGGGTAAACGGACATGAAAAAACAAGCAATTATACAAGCAGCATTGACTGAATTCAGCCAAAAAACCTATGAAAATGCTTCGGTAAACACAATCATTGAGGACTCTAAAACGAGCAAGGGAACCTTTTATCATTATTTCAAGAGCAAGAAAGAGCTTTACACCTATTTGTTGGATCTTATGGTGAAAACGAAGATTGCTTTCTTTCAGCAGGCTCAAGGCAATATCTCATTACCCGATACGGTATCATTGTTTGATCTGTTACGATCGCAAGTTGATCTCTCCATAGATTTTGTCATTTCTTATCCTCAGTATGCTTCGTTCGCTCTACAAGTTCATAAAGAGACCGATGCGGCCCTTCGTAGTACCATATTGAAACACCTAGGTGCGCTCTCAACAGAGTATTACACACAGATCATCAAGGAAAATATTGCACAAGGCCATGTAAGAAACGATATGCCAATTGAGTTTGTTACTGGATTTATTGTGTATGTGCTTGCTCATATGAATGATATCTTAAAAATGATGGAGTGCGAGCTCACTGTTGAGAACCGAGATTCTATCAAAGTCAAGTATTGTCATCTGATCAGCATATTGGAGAAGGGATTGTCCTCTTTCACCTGAAATAAAAAGAAGCTGCTTTGAAAAGCAGCTTCTTTACTACGACCCTTAGTCAAACCTACCAGCGGTAGGAATTGTTGCGGGGTGCACGTTCTCTGGCGATAGCCTCGTTTACTTTGAGGTTGCGGCCATCGAATTCCTGACCGTCAAGCTGGGAAATGGCTGCGAGGGCGGCATCGTCCTGCTCCATCTCTACAAAACCAAAACCCTTGGGACGATTGGTATCACGATCGAAGATGATTCGTGCACTCAGTACATCACCGTACTGGGCGAAGAGGGAGTACAAAGACTCTTCGGTGGTTTGATAGCTCATGTTTCCTACATACAATTTTTTAGCCATGATAGACTTCCTTTCACAGGCCTATAGCCTGAGTTCTTTGGGTATCTTAAGGATTTGGTGCAATTTCGATCGATTACCCGTCAGAATGCGTGGTACTAGGTAGCATGGCAAAAAGGAAAGGATCGGGAACAAAAAGGAACTCAAATACAGTAAGTATGTAAACAGTATAGATAATACAAGAAAGAGTCAAGGACACTCCTTCTGGTTGGAATATGAAAAAAAGGAGCCCTTTCGGACTCCTCTCATACGTATCTCAGAATTTAGTATCTGTAGGAAGACCTTCGTTCTGATCTTTCCTTGGCGATGGCTTCGTTGACCTTCAAGTTTCTTCCGTCCATCTCATACCCGTCAAGTGCACTAATTGCTGCAACAGCTGCATCGTCTTGGTCCATCTCTACAAAACCAAAACCCTTGGGGCGGTTGGTGTCACGATCGAAGATGATCCGGGCACTCAATACGTCACCGTATTGTGCGAAAAGGGAGTGCAAAGACTCTTCGGTTGTTTGATAGCTCATGTTTCCTACATAGATTTTTTTTGCCATGTTCATTTTCCTTGTGCAGGGTAGTCCCTGCTTGCTTGTAGTGTCTTAGGAGTTTGGTACAGTTTCGATCAATCTCTTGTCTAACGTGCATGAAATACAAGCAACATAGCCATCAAATAGGATTGGGTGCAAAATGGAACACAAAGTCGTAAGCCCGTACAGCATACGTTGTATGAAACAAATATACAATGCCTTGGTAAATAATAAGTTTTTATTTTTTCTAAAGTTAGCAACTATGCTTTATACACAAAAAACGGGACAAGCTTTGCCCGTCCCGCCTCGTTTGATACAGAAATCTACGACTGCTTCTTTTCAGCAATCCTTTTTTCCTGAGTTTTTTGGATAGCATCGACAATGTGCTCATAACCTGTACATCTGCAAAGATTTCCAGCTATCTGCTTCTTGATCTCTGCTTTGGTTGAAGGAGTGTCTCTGTTGATGATGGGAATTGAGGCCATGATAAAACCCGGGGTGCAAAATCCACACTGAACTGCTCCTTCATCGATGAACGCCTGCTGGATGTCGCTGATTGCACCTTTCTTGTCGCTCAGTCCTTCCAGGGTCAGGATGTCTTTTCCTTCCGCCCAGATGGCAAGATAGATGCAAGAGTTGAACGGCTTGCCATCAATCAAGACTGTACAAGCCCCACATTCACCGACATCACAACCATGCTTGATACTGTCCAAGCCTGCCTTGCCTCGAAGCATATCAGAAAGTGATGATCGCACATCGACAAAAAATGTTTTTTTCTTCCCATTCAGGGTACACGTTATTTCTTTGTTAGCCATTGATTGTTCCTCCTGCCTTTTCGACAGCCTGCTTTGTAGCTCGTCGAGCCAGTTCCTGAACCAACTGCAACCGGAACTCTTTACCCGCTCTCCAGCTGGTTCTCGGGTTTACGTCACACAAAGCTCCTTCTGCTACGACATCCAAAAGAGCCTGGTCAAGGGCATGGCCCTTCGCATTTGCTTCTGCTGTAGCAGAACGGATGGGGATCGGAGCGGCAACCCCGAAAGCAATACGGAGTTGCTCGATACTTTGTTTATCCTGTGACAACTTTACATTTACCGAACAGCCCAAGGTTGCAATATCCATGGCCTTGCGCATTGCATACTTGATATAGTGGCCAGAGACGTTCTCATAGCTTTCCTTGGGGATGCGAATTCCTGTTAAAATCTCTCCTTCTCGCAGGTCTACCTTGCCAGGTCCTAGGTTGAACTCTCCGTAGGGGAGTACCCTGATGCCATCAAGTGAGGTGATTTCAAGTGTGGCATCATACGCCTTGAGTGTGGTGGCACTGTCTGCACTGGTTACACCGTTGCAGATGTTGCCACCGATGGTCCCGATATTACGCACCTGAGGTCCCCCGATCTGGTCAACAGCTTCCCCAAGTACGGGAACATGCTGTCTGATTACCGGATGCATCGATACATCGGTAAAGCTCGTCAAGGGTCGAATGAGAATAGACCCGTCCTTCTCAAGGCAGATGCCCCGTAGCTCATCCAAGCAGTAGATGTTGATCAAGTCGCATCCAGCAAGCTTCCCTTCACGAATCTTTATGAGGATGTCACTGCCTCCGGCAAGAATCAAGGCCTGTGGATGTTCCTTCTTCAGTTGCAAAGCCTCTTCTACTGAGGTCGGTTCATATAGGTTTCTAAAATTATACATGCGCTACTTCCTTTATTTAATCAATTTCGCTTCAGAGAAGGCGTTGAACAGCCTTTCAGGGTGAAGTGGAATCGAATTGATTGCTACACCGGTTGCATTGAGTACTGCGTTTCGAATTGCCGGAGCAATGGGAATCGTAGGAGGTTCTCCAAGACTCTTATTGCCATAAGGACCGGTAGGATCCTCAGTCTCAACAAAATCTGCATGCAAATTCGGAGTATCGATAGCAGTCATGAGTTTGTAATCGAGCAAGTTGTCGTTGAGCATCCGTCCTGTTTTGGGATCGAACTTCAAATGCTCATACAACGCATACCCTAAGCCCATGCTCATGCCGCCATGAACCTGTCCTCGTGCTGTCTGATGATTGATGATTTTACCAGAATCATGAATGTTGATGATATCCAGAACCTTGACCTCACACAGGGGAATGTCGACCTCCACTTCAACAAAACAGACTCCAAAGGAGTAGGTGTTGTCGGTGCAGTGATGAGACTCTTCAGCTGCGATATGTGTGGAGTTGGTCAGGCTGTAACAGGACTCGATGGCAACGTCGGCAACAGTGAGCAACACCTCGTCCTTGTTGACATGTACGATATTGTTATCCTTGATATCCAAATCCCAAGGGTCTTTCTTGAGCATGAAACCTGCAAAATCAAGAATCTTCTTCTTAAAAGATTCGGCAGTCTTCTTGACAGCCATGCCTGAAACATACGTCTGCCTTGATGCATACGCTCCAGTATCATATGGAGTAACATCAGTATCCTGTTTGCTTACCACATGTACCTTGTCAGCAGATACTCCGATGGTCTGGGCAGCCATCATGGAAAAAACGGTATCGGCTCCCTGCCCGATCTCTGTAGCGCCGAGTTGCATCTGAAGCGAACCATCTTGGTTGAGTATCATGCGACAAGCCGATGTTTCAAGGCTGATGGGATAAACTCCCGTCTTATAACAGAAGATACCCATTCCCACGCCCTTTCTGATCGGTCCATCCTGGTTCTCATACTCTTTACGCTTCTTGGTGTATGACAGGTATGCATCCCCTCGGTCGATGCACTCTTCGAGACCGGTTGAGTGACAGGTAATGGTGGTGATCGGATCTACATAACCAAGCTTCATCATGTTTTGCTTGCGGATCTGGATGGAATCAAGACCTGTCTGTTTCACGATGTCATCAATATGCGCTTCCAGTGCAAAGCCGATTTGGGGAATTCCATAGGCTCTCATCGCCCCTGCTGTGGGCATGTTGGTGTACACCGTGTACGCTTCGGCCTTGATGGCCCCTACAGGGTACATCATCCTGAAACCGTTTACTGCGTTGGCAACCAAGGCGTGGGCATGAGAGGCATAGCCTCCTTGGTTTGAGTACGCCTTGATCGAGCGCCCTACGAAGGTTCCGTCCTTTCTTAAGTAACTCTCGATGTGGAATTCCATGGCATGACGGGTGCGCGTACAAGCGAAGGTTTCTTCGCGGGTGTACGCCAGTTTAACCGGCCGACCTCCTACTCTGGTGGTCAGAAATGCATTCAAGGGTTCGGTCAAGGCGTCCTGTTTGTTTCCAAAGCCGCCTCCGATATACGGTTTGATGATTCGGATTTTTCCAAATCCAACGCCCAAAGCCTGGGAACAAACGCGTCGAACGATATGAGGAATCTGGGTTGAACTGACCACGACTATCTTATCACTTTCCATATAGGCAAATGAGTTTGCGCTTTCAATGTGGCAGTGACTGACGATCGGGGTGTCATAATCACCAACAACCTTGATAAGGCCCTCTTCCTTGATCGCCTCTTCAAAAGAGCCAATCTCGTAGCCGGATTTGACAACAATATTATTTGGTCTTTCCTCATGGATTGGAACAGCCCCCTCTTTCATGGCGTCTTGCATGCTTAAGATGGGTTCATATTCCTCGTACACCACTTTGATCTTTTTCAAGGCTTCTTCTGCTGCAATCTCGGTTTCTGCAATAACTGCAGCAATATCATCTGCATAGCAACGAACCCTTGCGTTGAGCAACTTCCTGTCTGCTATATCCTGGTGCTTGGGATCGGTGGACCATGGATGGCCGGCAGTTGGGAATTGGATGTCGGGAACCTCAAAACAGGTTACGATATCCACCACGCCTTCAACCTTCCACGCCTCTGAAAGGTCGAAATCCCTTACCCAACCATTTGCTATGGTGCTGTGCAATACTTTAGCAACCAATGCATGTTCTGAGAGCAAATCTTGTGTATATTTTGCTTTCCCTGTCACTTTGTCGTAGGCATCGACGCGTTTCAGGCTTTGTCCAATTATATTCATGGATGTCCTCCTCTGTATCATTCCAAGAGGGAGGGCGGTTGTATAGCAAAGAGGTGTATTTGTGCTCTCAGAGCAACTACAATCGACTATCCCTTCTTCTTGCATATTCATAATACAACAAATTGCAACAAATTCAAGGAAATTTCCAAGAGATTCATAAGAAATACAAACGGCTAGAACTCTATATCCAGCCATGAAATCATACCAAAAAACTATGTATAGGTAATAATACCCAACACATTAGGTAGATTCAATAGGTAGGGCCTAATCAAAATGAGGTACATACTTACCTTGGGAAGAAGAAGGAGGTCCTCTATGACACAGAAAACAGGTAAGCGAATCCTTTTGCTCTTTATGGGGCTGGTTTGTTTGTGCCTATGTGCCTGCCGTCAACCTGATCATGGTTCAGGCAATAACAACAATGCAACGAACTTTGTTTGGACAAGACCCACCGCTTTAGACGGAGGTTCTTCCTTCAAAGCATCAGAAATTTCAACAGGAACTCGCTCTATCAATTCTCGTTGGCTGGCAACTCCACAAGAAAATGGTGCAAATATAGGACGACTCGAACCCGAGTCCCTCAAGGTCGCTTTCAGGTATATTGCACTGATATGCGATGAAGTTTCAGTGGATATCGGTAGAGCGGGAATCTATGGAATCAGAAGCGATTCAAATCTCAATCCTTGGCCTACAGATGCACTGCTAGCATATCGCGACAACAACATGAACAAGCTACCAGGATTCAATGCTTCTCATCATCCAGAGCAGCCATTCACACAAGACAGTCAGTTCGCTTTTACCGTCTTCGTCGATGACACGACAGCGGTCAGTACCTCAGATGTTAAGCAAGGAGCCTTTGTTCTGTTTGATGGATCAAATGACACCGCCTCTGATGTAACGGACGACACACTTGTCGAGTTCAACCTGAAAGACGATTCATTCAAGCTCGAGGTTCCCTCTATACCGCAAGAGGGGGTTGTCTACACTGCAGTAGCGTATGAATTGGTGTATTTTGAGGCAGAGCTGGAAGGTTTCGGCTCGATCAGGATGTTCTACAATGATTACCATGACTATAAGGCCGGAGATTTCTTGATAAACAAGGGCACTGGATGGAAGTTTGCCTACATGCAGCACGGCGACGGTCCTGACAGCTATGACGGTACTGCAATCCCAAAGGTTGTTGATAAGGATAATCCCAGCCAAGAAGGGTACGATGACTATGACACGGATCGGGTAGAAGAACCTAACCCAGAGGTGCTTTACAGGGGCTACTACCCATATCCTGGAACAGGTTCAGGAGCATCAGCTTCTGATGTAGCAGGTCTAAACTTGATCCCCACCTTCCGTTGCTCTGAAGGAGATGGTGATGTATGGCCGATCAAGGGAGGGACCACTCCCGATGCATTGAACGTGAACAAGCGACCTTCTTCGGATGTTGCTTGTATCTATTGGACAGCCTATGAAGATGTTTTCAACAAGCCGGTCGGCGAATCGCAACCGGTTCCCTTCGATCATCCAAAGATTGAAGCGGTAGACGATCCTGGAGGGTTTAAGACCTATAATCCTGCTCGGCCCGACCTAAGTGAGTCGATTAAGGACGGGGGAACCATCGCCAGCTCAATCAATGGGGCTAATCTAGTCTACTATGAACCTGATGATCATTTAGGCATAGAGGATTTCTCAAAGGTGATTTACGAGGATACAAGAAGAGAGGATATCATCTCAAGAATTAGGATGACTGATTTCTTCGGGGTGTATGCTTATGATTCTGCACTTGTAACCCACCTCTATGATGACTCACAGATGGTCCGTGAAGGCGTTCATAATGGGGGACGCTTTATCTATACCGACCTCTATCCCACCATCGGTGATCTACTCAAAGGAAGGATCTGTGTAATGGGTTTCAGAGACCCCGGTAGTCAGTCGGGTGGTCCGGGGTATGTATACCAATCAAACTCAGATAATATGGAACTTGCCACTGTAGAGGTAGCGGTTGATCTGCAATTGGAAGTTGCCTTGCTGTATTCAGAAGACTGTCTGGGGCGAACTTGGGGTGAGGAAGGACCGATTGTTTCTACAGATTTTGAAAAAAGATTTCTCTCTTTTATTCCAAAGGTTGGAAGTACGGAGTATGGAGGTTGGGGCGCAGATCCAGATGGTCCTGTACCGTTGCAACGAGGTTTCTATGGATCGAATAGTGATGAGCATGGCTTGGAATCGGGCCTCCGCTTCCAACTTTCACATTTTCAGTTGAATGTGCGAAACATACCCTATCGGGATGTGTATACAAAAGAACCATCCTTGAGTCCAGCTGTGGCTGATGGGCCTTTTAGTGATGATGTGCATGTAACGATTGTTGGCGATGGTCCGCTCAGCGATCAGTTTGTGTACTATTATACTATTGATGGAAGTGATCCAACAACCAGTTCAATACGTTACCAAGGACCTTTCTCTCTAGAATTGACCGATACAGTGGTGAAAGCAATTGCTGTTGCACCGAATAAGCTTCCATCTAGGATTGCAGAAGCACACTATGTATTTGAGAAAAGTTCAAAATCATCGTTAGTTGTCTCTGTCTCTAATCTTCCCTCTACGGCGACGGGAAAACCTGCTTTCATTGGCCTGTTTTCACACAATACGCTGAATTTAGATAATAGTCTTACCCCCGTATATTATGCCACTTCCAATGTTGATACAACAAGCTTGACCGCAACAATGACCAAGATAAGCAACGGAACATACTACCTTGCTGTAATCATTGACATGGACCGCTCTGAGACTCTTTCTGAAGGCGATCTCATCTATCCTGGTCCTGTGACAGATAATCTGGTTGCACTGCACTCCATAACGATTCCCCTTGCATCTGTTGCACTACAAGGGAATGAACCATATACCGTTGGAGCAAGGGCTTTCGAGCGTTCCATAGCTTTGGGTTTCTAACTAACGTGGGCTTTCCCTTAATCTTTACGACAGCTCTTCTGTTCTGATACACTTCATGTGTTGAAAGAAAGGAGGGCAGTTGTTTATGCATAGGCTCCATTGCAAGATCCTTATAGTATTGAGCCTCCTTTACTCTGTTCCGACAGCCTTATGTGCAGCTTCCTTGATACAGAGCAAATATGCTTCCATCAGTGAGACTGCCTTTATAATCAACCTGCTTGCCCTAGGCTTGCTCTTCGGCCTTTTATGGTACAACGTCTTTCTTGCTGTCTCAACGAAGGAAAAGATGTTCTTCTATTTCTCACTGATCATGGTTTTATTGACTGTTTTGCAGACTTTTTCCGCTTATGAACGATTCTTTTTCCAACTTAATTACAACAAAGTTACGGTAATAACTCACCTTTTGTTTATGACATTTCTTCTGTTTTTTGAAGAACTATTTTCCATTTCTGAACACGATAAGAAGTTGTCTCGTTGTAATATGGTGAATATTTGGGTCATCGGGGGATATGCCTTGTTGTTTTTATTGCTTAAGGCTCTTTTTCCTTTACTCCAAGGTCTGCATACAGCAGTGAATTTCATTAGAGAGCTTTTTGTGTTCTATACCAATGCTCTCTTTCTCTACACCATTGTTAGAGCGATTGCCTGGATGCGCATAGAGGCAATCCTTATATTGATAGCTTTCATACCCCCGGCGTTCATCACCAGCGTGAATGCCATGAATATTTTTCCGTTCATGTATAGATATGAGTCGTTCGTCACCTTTCTTATGCAGTACAACCAGCCCATCGGCCTTTCCTTACAAGCCGTTCTGTTCTCGCTGGCAGTGGGAAACCGTTACAACCGCCTTAAATTGGAACAGCAAAACGCAAGACAAGAGCATGCTGCACTAAGCAAGCTTCATGAAAAGCGTACTCAATTTTTTCTCAATATGAGCCATGAGACGAGAACTCCGCTTACCATTATTCTGGGTTTGATAAGACAAGTAAGACAGGATTCTCATGCTGCCAGTGTAAAACAAGTCGATCCTTTGCTCGCAGCCGTCGAACGTAATGCACGTATCTTGCTCAGGCAGGTGAATAACATGCTTCGTCTTGAGCAGTCGAAGATGTCAACAGATGCTCAGCCTATTTCGATCTGTGGTGTAGTTCCTTTGATCGTAGAGCCATTCTTGCCTATAGCCCGGAAAAAGGGAATCTCTCTTTCCTATGGTCTTTCAAAAGAATTTGAAAATATAGGGGTGCGTATCGGACAAGAAGATCTGGAATCCCTTCTCATGAATCTCTTGTCGAATGCAATCAAGTATACCCAAAGAGGAGGGAGTGTACGGATTACTGTAGACGGCTCTGTAGCTGATGGGCTCAGACTCTCTGTTGCTGACACCGGCTGTGGAATACCAAAAGAAGATCAGAGGCGAATCTTTGAACAATTTGAGGTTGTTCCCGACAGTGCTGCCATGATGCAGACCGGATTGGGCCTTCCCTTGGTGAAGCACATTATGCAAGGGTACAAAGCAGAGGTGCTTTTACAAAGTGAGGTAGCAAGGGGTAGTACTTTTACATTGGTTTTTCCCTCTGAACTATGTACGTTCTGCGTAGATAAAGAAAAAGAGGATATCCCAATGATGGCTCCTCTTTATCTATCCGAGTTCTCCCGACTTGAGAGTGATCAGGCAGTGATCCAATCTTTAGAGGCTCCTACCATCTTAATCGTGGAGGATAACGCAGATTTGCGTTGGTATGTCCAGTCGATTGTCAGCACTCGGTATCGTTGTCTTACTGCTTCCTCTGCCCAGCAAGCTCTTTCATTATTGCAAGAACATCGGGTGGATTTGATCATCAGTGACGTCATGATGCCTGCCATGGATGGTCATGCGTTGCTCAAACAGGTAAAACAGTACAGCAAGGAAGATCCAATACCCTTGATTTTCCTTACAGCCCGCGATTGTATGGAGGAAAAGATCGAAGCTCTGAAGGAAGGAGCCATACGGTATATTACCAAACCCTTTGAGGCAGAGGTTCTTTTAGCCGTTGTTGATTCGATACTCACTCATGATAAGCTTCTTAAGGATGCTCGCAATGAGCAATTTCGTCAAAAACTATCGGTTTTGCTAGAGGAGCTTGAGCGACCTGTAACCCGAACTGAAAAACCTATGAGCCTTGAGCATCTTAAGAATACCTGCAAGCTTTCAGAGCGGGAGATGGATGTGCTTCGACTGATCGTACAAGGAAAAAGTGATAAGGAGATTGCTTCAGCTCTAACCTTGTCGGTCAAGACAGTTGCCAATCATAACAGGAACATCTATTCGAAGTGCAGCGTCAACGGTAGGTATGAACTACTTTCAAAACTATCGTCGCACCACTAGCTTCAAAACAGGTATCTATGACAGTATTCTGAATATGATTGATACATTTTTACAGGCCTTGAAGGACCATCCGGATGTGGATGCGCTTGTTATATCCGGTTCAAAAACAGGTTTGGTCAGTGACTCGCTCTCTGACTGGGATATCTATGTCTATAGCGAACAGGTTCTTGATCGTGGCTTTCGCACTACGCTCAAAGAGCGTTTTGCCAAAGAAGGAGAAGTAGGCAACGACTTCTTTGGTGAAGGCGATGAACTGTTCTTACTCGATGACACCGTCGTTGATGTCATGTACCGTAGTCTGGATTGGGCAGAGGCAGAAGTGAAACGAGTGTGGGTTGATCATCAGGCGTCGGTTGGGTACTCCACTGCCTTTCTTCATAATATTAAGACCTCATCCATCCTCTATGATCGAAGCAATAGGTTCAAGAGCTTGCAAGAACAGCTCAAACAGCCCTATCCACTTCAGTTGGCCCGAGCAATCATCGATAAGAACTACCCCTTGCTTAGAACCAAGCTTACAGCCTCTTTCTTGGAGCAAATCGAGCATGCAATAGCACGAGCGGACTACGTTTCCTGCATCCATCGAACGGCAGCCTTATTGGCCAGCTATTTCGACGTTCTGTTTGCCCTGAACAGACAGACGCATCCCGGAGAGAAGCAGCTGGTGCTCTGGGCTCGGAAAACGTGCTCGTTACTACCGTATCAATTTGAAGAGACCCTTGAATCTGTATACCATCATATGGCTTCTCCTATGCTCCCTTCAGCCTTGGATGTCCTGCTTAACCATCTGCATAGGTTGTTGCTTGAAAACTTATATCTTCTCGACGAATAGTAGGATGCAAATACAGGTCTATCTCAAAGAAGCGTTGCCAAGGAAACAAGATGCGTTCTATGTGCACTGAATACTTCGAGTAATACGTAGGAAGTAGTCTTTTTGCTGTTTTTTCAAGTTTCTCTAAGACGCTTCTCCTGTATTGTGCCTTGTCATCTGGTAATGTGTTTCTTTCTTGCATCTCTTCTGTACGGATAATCGATTGATACACCCAATCATCAAGCAACCTGTATGAGAGAGTGTCTATCCGTGATTGTTCGTCAGGAAAAAGCAATTGTAGAACAGCAGCAGATATGACAGTTCCGATGGTATTGCCTGAAGTATTCCATCCCGCGTATGAAAGGAGCGTATCATACATACAATGCTCATCGACTGCTTTGAGCAATGAAGAATCTCCGCCGTTGGCGTAGGCTATATCTGCTATCGCAAACGGTAAGGCGTATTGGTTTGTTACTTCCTTGAGATGTCTTATAAACGTGTCTCTCTCTCTCGGCGTTTGATCCCTTGCTTCCTGCATAGGGAAGGCTCCTGTATTGATGGCCAACACACAATCAGCGTTTTTCATCTCCGTAGCCAGCATAGCCCCCGATACAAGCATATGGTTTTGGATACTCTGTATGAGAGAAACACCCTCATATTTTGCAATTTGCCCTGATGCTTGCATGTTGTCAAATAAAAGGCCGAAGGAGATGGGTTTCTTGGTTTTCTCAACTTGGTCAACGATGCTGCGACAGACTAGGGAGCAGCCCACTTCATCTGCTCCAGGATAGGTGAGCACAGCGTCGGAAATGCCTAACTCTTCCAAGCGTTTATAGGCTTTCTGTTTGTCAGTGGGGCCATATCCGAATTCTGCTGTATCGTCTTGAGGGATAACAAAGAGATCTACAACACCTTTGGCCAGCAGCTCTGCGGCGCTGAGTAATAGGGAAAGATTGGTCTCTCTGCGTTGTTCAAAATCGAAGAGTACCGTCGATGGTACTGCATGCTCAATTTCCTTCAAGGAGTGTGATTCTGTTTCAGTTAATCCTTTCTTTTGTAATTTATCTTTGAGAAAGGCCTTCAGGAATATTTCCTTCCCATATTCATCATAGTACTCGGGTTCTTCCTCCGAACTGGAATAAGCTGGAGTTCTTAGGATAAGTCCAAAAAGATACAGTTTCAGGGTTCTGGTTTTTCGTATGTCAGTAACTAGTTTTTCGAACCGTGCAAGACGCTGCATAAGCAATGCTGGGTCTGTATGGTGGATTCTGCTTGGAAGCAATCCTCCATATATGAGCATTTCCAAGGAAATGATTGCAGCATCGGCATGTCGAAGCTCCTCCTGCAACCAACTCCAAATTGCTTCGATGTCAGCACTCTGTTTCTTATTTCCTAAGAGAGATTTTGGGACAATTGTTACTTGGTTCGCTACGTCTTTTGGAAGCTGCAATAGGGGAAAACGATAATTACAGGGTCTCTCGTCGAGGGGAAGATATATGATGGTCATGTCGATATGCTCCGTTCTTGAATGATAAAACTAAGGATCTCTTTGCTCTTGCATGTAATCTTATACATACCTGTTTCATCGCAAGACCAGCTATCAAGCAGAGGCCTGTCCAAGAGATCAACCTTCTGCACCGTGGAAAAAGGAGAAAATATAACAGTAGATGTGATAGCCTTGGAACTAGTATTCAACAGGCGAATCAGGAAGCTTGTATCACTGAATCTATACAGGGCTTGATGAATTAGTTGCATATCGGTCAATGTGCAAACAGGTTGTGTTATAGTGCATTTTGTACCTTGGTGACTGATGAGAGGGATTCTGAAGAGTTGTGAGGTAAGTAAAGCTGATGAGCCTTGGTCGGTGGACAGAGCCAAGTCATAGTGCAAGGTTCCAATCAGTTGAGCTTCTTGCGTTCTGACTTGAGGTCCTGCTCCGCCTCCGCGTTGCAACAGCGCGCCTTTTGAGAGCATGCCGACACTTCTGAGAAGTATCACTGACAACCTCCCATCCGTATGCAGATCATATCCAAAATTACTATTGCTGAAGAAGCTTACCTTTGCTGCGGAGACAAAACTGGAGGCCGGCCATTCATTGGGGTAGGATTCTTTTTGTACAACTACTTCTTCAAATATTTCATTGCGATGCTCTCTTTGCACGATGTCAAACGGAATATCGGCCAGACTTGATTTCTCAGCACCCTTGCTTCCAAGAAGCAAGCGCAATCTCTTGTTTTTACTTTGGTTGATTACCAGCAGAGACACTCTGACAAATGTATCATGCTTTCTTAATTCTAGCTTTGCCGAAACTGTAGTTCCATCTTCAAACGCGTACTCGATTGTACAACTGCCTGCCAATTCGGAAGTTCTGAAATCCGTTACCGATAAGACAATTGGAGAGTAGGAGATTGATGCTGATGGACTGCTTGTATAACTATCCCCGAGTTCAGGTTCTGCGATGAGCTCCATACAATTCTCAATCCATGCTTCTTCAGGGTTCCTTATTGCAACGCTTCCGTCCTGGGAAACAGAGAATGCAAGGAATTCATTTGAGTATCTGAATATATTGCTTGGCTTGCTCAGTGTTTCTGATGGATACTCTGCTCTGATGGTATATGATGAGGCTTGCATTGCCGGTATGGTCAGTTCTGCTAGTACTCTATACTCAACAGAGTCTTTCCACTGGGGAGGATACTCAAATTCACTAAAGAATCCATCTGTTTCCCTTCTGCTGATAATTTCTGTGGGTACCTTCTTGCTGCATTGTTCCAATCGTAAAGAACCTTTATCAACGTCATTGGGGATGGTTATTACCAATTCAGAGATAATTGTTCTGTCTCTTGGGATGGTATTGAAGACAAGGACCATATCATTGAATACATAGGGATTGTGACCAGCCATTCTTCTCGTCATATCCTTTATCTGTCTTGTTGCAGCGGAGATGACTTGATCAAACCGACTTTTATTTTCTCTATGTACTTCATCGGTACTGCAGCCGCCTATGCTGTCATGAGCATGGTTCTGTATAAGTGTCTTCCAAAGATGTTTTCGATGCTCAGGATATCCATCAGAGAAAGCAGTAAACAAGGTCAACGGTTCCAAGATATCAATTAAAAGCGTTTCAGCCTCACCGTTGAGTATTTTTAAGTCCATTCTGCTGCTGTTGATACCACTGAGAAGATATGATTTTCTGTTGTCTCTTAGCTCACCTTCAATGACCGGAGCCTCGATAAGCGAGTTTCTTAGTCGTCTCATCGCCTCATCCAGAGAGGTTTCCTCAATGTCCCACCCCTCTTCAAATGTGGATAATTCGTTTTTCAATATATGAATTCTATGAGATACATCTGAAGGTGGCATGGTATGGTCAGCCCCGGAAAAAAGGACAATTGGAAGGTTCTTTGCATGTAATCGGGTGTTCTTAACGAACTCTTTGGTTTTTTCTACATAATCATCATGATGCAGGAAATCATTGTAATATCCTGAAAAGAGAGGAATGGCATGCAAATGCAAACAGCTTCCCTCTTCAGATTTCCACCATAGATTCGTGCATGGCTCCTGAATCCCTCTCGATAGGACGATAGAGTGAAGGTCAAATAATTTTGCCATTTGCGGTAATTGGCTGATATGCCCGAATGAATCAGGGAGGTACAGTACGTGTGAAGGGGTTTGAAATTGCTGGGAGTACCTGATTCCTGTTTGAAGGTTTCTCACCAATGACTCTCCCCTGATGAGGAACTCATCCGGAGAAATATACCATGGACCAATTTGGATTTTTTCCTCAGCAATCAGGTTTTTCAAGTCATGCATCAGTGCAGTATTTGCTACCAAGGAAAGATCTTCGATCACGCTGGTCTGTCCATCGAACAAGAAATATTCCAAATTTTGTTGTTGAAACATTTTTACTACGTGTTCTGTGCCTCTGAGCAGTCTAAATCGAAAATCACCGTAGCTTCTGTACCATTCACGATCCCAATGCGTATGGTTTATAATGAGTAATGTGTTGCGCATGTGATATGTCCTAGCCTTTTACAGCACTGGCGATTCCGCCATCGATGAAATGTTTTTGGTTTGCTACAAAAAAGACAAGTACAGGGAATACTGCCAATAGTGCTCCAGAAGCAATGAGCCTCCAGTCATTGGTAAAGGTTCCTTGGAGTTTTTGGACCCCTAGCGGTACAGTCAACAGCGATGGGGATTCCAATACCAGTAAAGGCCAAAGGAAGTCACTCCACATGTTTATGAATGTAAATATGGCAAGTGCTGTAATGGCTGGCTTTATAATTGGAACGAGCACCTTGAAGAGAACTTGGAAAGAATGTGCTCCATCCATGAACGCTGCTTCCTCCAGGCTTGACGGTACCGTCAACAATGATTGTCTGATTAGGAATATGCCAAAAGCCGTGACCGAGTTGGGAAGAATTACTCCGAGAAGTGAATTCTTCATGCCCAGATTCACTATCAGGACAAAATTTGGAATCATGGTGAGTTGGACAGGAATCATCATCGTCGAAAGAATAGCAAGGAAAATGATATTTTTTCCTTTGAATTTCATTCGTGAAAGCGGATATGCTGCTGTTACTGCCAATGTGGTATTAAGTACAACGGTGGCTGCTACCACGATCAGAGAATTTTTATAGTAGGTCATCATCGGGATAGTCTGAAAGACCTTGGCAAAGTTTCCTAATGTCACCTCTTGCGGGATAAACCTAGGCGGCATGCTGAATATGTTTTCACTTGGTGATTTCAATGCAGTCGAAAGCAGCCAGAGAAAAGGGACAATTGAAATGGCAGAGACCAGGATAAGCAACGCATATTGTATGATTCTATGACGAATGACGTGCCAGTGCTCTTTTTTGAGGAGTGCTCTTGTTTTCATCAGGATACCCCTTTATATTTCTGCTCGCTGATCTTGATGCTGATGAAACTGAACATGAACAGGATCACGAACAAAACTACACCGATGGCGCTGGCGTATCCAAAGTTGAGTTTGTCAAAAGCTCTATCATAGATTTCAAAAACCAACGTACGGGTAGTCCCAAAGGGACCTCCGCCGGTCATTACATATACCTCGTCAAAAACTTTCATGGCTGCCATTGATGACATGATTGCGACTACAGCCATGGTAGGGGCGAGAAGAGGGATTGTAAGACTGACCAATTGCCTAAAGCGTGACGCTCCGTCGATTGTTGCAGCCTCATAAATATCTGAGCTGATACTCTGAAGACCTGCAAGGTATATCACCATGTAGTATCCAATTCCTTTCCAGATGGTTACCACCATGACAGCATATAACGCAGTCTTGGGATTTGTGAGATACGAAACAGGTTCCTTTAAAATGCTTAGCACCTCTACAAGCAAATAGTTCAAAATGCCTCTGTCTGTATACATCCATTTCCAAAGTATTCCCGCCACAACCATACTCGTAACAACGGGAAAATAGATGATGGTACGAAATGCATTCACCCCTCTTAAAGTTCTGTCATTTACAAGAACAGCAACCAATAAAGGCAAGATGACCAATGAGGGGACGGCAACCAGGAAATATCTGAGACTGTTGGTGAAAGCTGTATAGAAAGAAGGATCTGCTCTCAGACGCTTATAATTTGCCAGTCCGGTCCACTTCGGAGGAGAAAGCAAATTATATGAAGTAAAACTGAATCCGACAGCTCGTATCAGAGGGAAAAAAACAAACAGTCCCAAGATGACCATGGTTGGGAGCAGATAGAGATAGGGTTCAGCCGGTTTGTGTAATTTCATATATCAGTGTTTCTCCCCTATGTAGCATGTTACACACAAAGATTGTTGTCCATTATAGTACAGGGCCTATATAGGCCCTGACTAGGAAAAGATTTATATACCTATTGCAAAAGTGAATTTGCTTTATTTTCAGCCTCCTGCAGAACCGTAGCGGCGTCAGCATGACCGGTAACGGCCTGGGCAAAAGCAGTGATGAATGCATCGCGGATTTCCGGCCAGTTCTGTATCGGCGGGAAGATTACCGTACCAACAGAGACTTCTTTCGCACTCATGATTCTTGCAGAGGTCGAAGCTTCACCATCTTGCAGACTGAAGAACTCATCATTCAATGCAGCCTTTGTGGAAGGAACAATCGCTCCTGCTTTTTTTGCAAAAACGAGCTGGTTTTCATTGTTCGTAAGGAACTTTGCAAATGCCAAAGAGGCATCAACATGCTTTGAGGATTTTGGAACAGCAATATTCATTACTGCAATGTTTGACTTGCCGTTCACACCCTTGATCTGGGGAGCCACCCTGGTAGCCTCATATACTGACTTGGAGTTTTCTTTGATCATCCTGGCATGAGAGGTGCCACCGAAGAACATGGCAAGTTGACCCGCTCCATATAACTGTATGGCTTCTCCCGTCCCTGATTTTGAGGAGATGGTCTGGCTTGGGATGAGTTTTTCATCAAGCATTCTTTTGTAGTACACTGCCGCATCCCGGACAGCCTTTGTGTTGAATTGTGCTTTAGTGAAATCAGTATTGAATAATCTGATCCCCATTCTTTCCAGTTCTTCCATAATGAACTGGTCTTGGAAGAAGGTCATATATCCATATGAGCCAGTTTTCTCCTTGATAGCCTTTGCATACACATACAGCTCATCAAAACTGGTAGGAGGAGTATTGGCATCGAGTCCGGCTTTCTTGAAGATGTCGGCATTATAGTAGACCATGTTGCTTGTTATGTACCAGGGGAGTGCAAATACGACATTGTTATATGTGCTTGCTTCCCAAGTTCCAGCAAAGAAATCATTTTTTACATCAGCGGCTGCTTTGTTCATGTCAACGAGCAAGTCGTTTTGTGCAAGCTTTTGACTGAATGGCAGGTTCAGGTTGATGACGTCCGGCAAGGTATTGCTTACAGCTGCAGTCAGAACCCTGGTTTCCATATCTCCCCAGGGTACATCCACCCAGTTGACTTTAACATTTGGGTTCTTTGCTTCAAATTGTGCAATGACATCGTTCAGATAGTCATCGAAGGTTGGCGATAGGCTCATGGTCCAGAATGTAATCTGTTGTTTTTGATCCGCCATTTCCTGGGTTCCTTTTCCCCATAGGGCTGTGGATATGAGGCACAGCACTACCAAAATACGCATAGCTTTTTTCATTTACTCCTCCTTGAGTTACAATTGCTTCAACGTTAAATCATATCTTAGATCAACGTTGAAGCAGTTGTCAAGAAGATTGTGAAATCTCAAATACACATACTGATAGTCTGTTGACTTGTGATAAAATTGTTCTTACTATTCAGGCAAATGGTTCATCGTTGTAGTGCACGAAGGAGAAGCAAATTATGGAGGAGCATCGGACGACTCTCAAGGATATCGCAGCAGTAGTCGGGGTGAGTGCCCGAGCTGTTTCTGCAGCCCTCAATGGTACAGGTCGTATCTCTCAAGAGATGAGAGAACGGATTCAGGAAGTAGCTCGTCAGATGCATTATCGTCCTAACCTCCAAGCCAGAGGCCTGGTTCAGCAACGCACGTATCTGTTGGGTACCGTATTCCCTTATGCAAATGTCAGCTTTTTCAATGATATTATCAGTGGTATCGAAGAGCGATGCACACAAGCAGGGTATGATATGTTGCTTGGCAATGCCAACCTTTTACATGAGAAAGACGAAGAACGTGCGCTCAGTAGGATGATCCACAGAGGTGTTGATGGAATTATCTGTGCTCCGGACTATCGTGAAATAGATTTGTTTAAGCAAATTGAGCAACACGGACCCCCTACCATCCAAGTAATGACTCGAATTGATCAATCAGGGTTGCCTTTTGTCGGTGTCGATAACGTTTTTGGCGGATACCTTGCAACAAAGCATCTGCTGGACCTAGGGCACTCCAAAATAGGATTCCTGGCTTCTTCTCGTGTGCATTATTCCGAGATTGAGGATAGGTATGCTGGATTTTTACGAGCATTGGTAGAGCAGGGTATTCAATTGGATGTATCCTCTTTCACGGTAAAATCAGAACTGACTGTTGAGGGTGGGTACGTGGCCACCAACAGATTGCTCGACCAAAATCATGACATTACAGCTATCTTTGCTTCAACTGATTATGCGGCAGTTGGCTCTTTGCGGGCAATCTTGGAGAGGGGTTTAAGGGTTCCTGCAGATATTTCTGTGATTGGGTATGATAATCTGTCTATCGCAGAACACCAGAGCTTGCACCCTTTGACCACCATTGCCCAACCAAAAAGAGAAATCGGCATCAAAGCATTTGACATGTTGGAAGCAGTCCTTGCTGGACATGCACAAGAAGATATCATAATGAAACCCTCCTTGAAGGTAAGATCAACAACTGGTCTGGCAAAACTGAGATAGGTGTGCAAAGGAAAAGACGAGTATGGAATCCCTGTATACAGATGTTTTGGTAATCGGAGCTTCTGCTTCTGGAGTATGTGCAGCTCTGTCTGCAGCTCGTCATGGTTGTAATGTCATACTGACAGAAGAGACTTCATGGGTTGGCGGCATGCTCTCTGCTGCAGGGGTAAGTGCTTTTGATGGAAATCATCTTCTGCCTTCCGGTTTGTTCGGCGAGTTCAGAAAACATTTGTTGCAATACTACGGGTCAGCACAAGAACTTGCCACAGGTTGGGTGAGCAATACTCATTTTGAGCCTCATGTAGCTCATCAGATTCTTTCATCGATGCTGCAAGAGCAAGAATCAATCAGGCAATACATGGGATATAAGCCTATCGAGATCCTGAAGAAAAGGGATGAGGATGTGGAGCGTGTCGTAGGAGCAGTATTCAACAGTTCTTCACAGGGAGCCATTCGCATTGAGGCTGCTGTAACAATTTTTGCAGATGAGTTCGGAGATTGTGTTGGTTTATCTGATCTTCCTTGGCATGCAGGCCTCGAGGGAAGATCGGCATTCAAGGAAGAGCTTGGACCTGAAGAACCTCTTATGCATCCTCAGGACTTCACGTGGACCGCAACAGTGGTTGTGCAGCAACCCATACAATTTGATCAGGATGCGTTACAGTGGACTCGGTCAGGAGAATTTTCCCAAATTCTTGGTTCTCCGCCGATCTCTTTGAATCGTTTTCTCGCCTATGGTGCCCTTCCTAATCAGAAGGCTATGATCAATTGGCCCATACGAGGCAATGACTTTTACGCAAATTATCTAGATCCTTCTGTCGATAGAGAACTCTTATGGCAAAAAGCAAGAAAGAAAACCCAAAGGTTGGTGCATCTGCTTCAGTCTTCTTTGCAATCGGGTTCAATAGTCTTTGCTGAGGATGAATATCTTGAAAAGGGAAACAGCGGGAAGTCTGATGGGTTGGCCTTGATTCCTTATATCCGTGAAGCGCGAAGAATATTTGGTATCGAAACATTAACGCTCAACGATGTATTGAAAGCGGATGAGAGTCCCTTGTTTGAGTACTCGATTGCTGTAGGAGACTATCCTCTTGACCATCATAGAGAGCAAGACCCTGAATGCAAGGAAATTCAATTTCCACCGATACAAGCATTCGGTATTCCCTATCAGACTCTATTGCCTAAAAATTTGGAGCAAGTGCTGGTTATTGAGAAATCAATATCTGTTTCAGGATTGGTAAATGGAGCAACTCGTTTACAGCCAGTGGTGATGCAATTGGGGCATTGTGCCGGTATTGCAGCAGCTATGGCCGTTAAAGAGAGAATAAGTCCTTCAAAAATCAATATAGAAGATCTTCAATACTCTCTATTGCAGCAAAACGGGTATCTAGTTCCAACTCATGATGTGTCTATAGATGATCCTGATTTTATCCCGATACAATTGGCTGTGCTTAATAAAGTTCTTTTGTTGCATAGATTGTCAGATAATTGGGTCAATAAAGGTTTTGCTGAGCCTGATAAGGATATCGAATATGAAGGGGAACGCATGACACGCAGGGAAGCCGCTCGTAGGTTTTTTGCATCAAAGTATGGTATTCCCAAGAATAAATAAAAATAACATACCGAAACAGTACAAAATACAAGTCTTTTCTGCTAGCATTCCTCTCATATTTTAAAATGTATTGAGGAACCCATGGGAAAAAAGAAAATTGGAAAGAAGATCCTGAAGATAGTGGCGTGGTTTTTTGGCCTTTGGGCCTTGCTTCTCATAGTCTCCTCGATTTTGCATGCCACGTATTTTTCCAACCGCTACAAGCAGGTTGAACCATACGGAAGGCTTGTTGATGTCTTTGATGGACAGATGCATGTGTACACACAAGGTTCTGCAGAACGCACTATCGTCTTGCTACCTGGAATGGGAATCCCGCTTCCCTCTGCTGACTTTGGGCCGCTGATGAGACGTTTCAGCGAAGAGTATACCGTGGTTGTTGTAGAGTATTTCGGGGTAGGGTTCAGTAGTGGTACATCTCGCGAAAGGACCAGTGAAAACTACGTAGAAGAGATTCGGCAAGCCCTGAAGAAGGCTGGAATTCCCGCTCCCTATGTACTGATGGGCCATTCCATCTCCAGTGTATTTTCTGAGCACTATGGGGCCATGTATCCAGATGAAGTGGAAGCTGTCATCAGTCTTGATGGAACCTCGACTGCATTCTATGCCCCTGCACCAGCGATCATGGCCAAGGTGCTACCGATTGCCAAGGGTGCTCAAGCATTAGGCATTTCCAGTGTGCTCGGTCCCTTGGTGACCAATAAAAAGGATGCTCGGTCCCTTGGCTATACCGACTCAGAAATAGATGCTATGTTGATTTTCGGTGGTTTTGTAATGAACGACACCTTGATAGCACAGATGATTGGTTCATCTGAGTTTGTTGCACAAACCATGAAGCTTCCCTTTCCGCAGGATATTCCTTACTTCAAGATTATCGCCAGAGACACCTTTGAAACTGAAAACAAGCAGTTGCCGATGGCCCCGGATGAGTATCAGTATCAACACCTAGAGAGGATCGGTGCTCATGCCCAGTATGAAATTCTTGACGGAAATCATTTTATCTATCAGGCAAATGTAGAGCCGATATTCAAGATTGTTCACCGGTTTCTTGATTCTCAGCTTCAATGACCGTCTCCCTCAGTGTTGATTGAAGCTGGGCAATCAGGTTGTTATCAAGCATAGCTCGTCTTGGGCATCGTCCAGTCAGCCGCGATTGAACGCAAGCCAGCAATGTCAGGCATTCATGCTCGATGAAACGGTGGATATAAATCTCTCTGCAAGAGAGCTCTACCGTTTGTTTGCAGATGGCTGAAAGACTACTCATGTTCCATGCCATTCATTAAGCTGGTCTTCCCGTCTCGATAACCAATCCGCTTTTCCAATACCTTCTTTGCAGAGATTTAGAATTCTTGGAGTGCCCTATGTGGAATCTAAGCGGTAAAAAACGAATATTCAGCTGTTTTTAGGTGTTTTTATGAATATTCACTTATAAAAAGTGAATATTCGCTATAAAGTGAAAATATATGAATACGGGAGGTTCAAGCCAATGAAATACGAATCCGAGAGGATCGAGTTCAAGAGCCAATGGAACGAGGCTTGCTGCAAAGAAATCATAGCTTTCGCAAATTCAGATGGTGGAACCTTATACATCGGAGTTGATGACAATGGTATTGAGGTAGGAATGAAAGCAGCGGATGAAACCTATACCCAAATAACCAACACCATTAGGGACAGCATTCTTCCCGATATTACCATGTTCATTAACTATACACTTAAAGAGAACCTCGTTCTTATCATTGAAGTGTCTGAAGGCTGTAATAAACCCTACTATTTGCATAAGAAGGGATTGAAGCCCTCTGGAGTGTATGTAAGGCAGGGTGCTTCTTCGGTACCCGCTTCGCAGGAACAGATACGACAGATGATAAAGGATTCCAATGGTGATGTGTATGAAGATATGCGCTCATTACTGCAGGATATCACCTTCGAGCAAGCCAAGGAAACGTGTAAAGAGAAGGGTGTGACTTTGCAGAAGGAGCAGTATCTAAGACTTGGAATCATCGATCAGTCACGATTGTACACGAATGTGGGTCTGCTGCTTTCAGATCAGTGCAAGCACACCATAAAGGTAGCAGTATTCGCTGACGAAGCCAAAACCCTATTTAAGGATGCCAAGGAGTTCAAAGGGTCAGTTCTCAAACAATTGAAAGACACGTATTCCTATCTCATGCTTTGCAACCAGAACCGACCACAGATCAATGGCCTGAATCGTATTGATCATTATGATTATCCAGAGTTGGCAATTCGTGAAGCGCTCTTGAATGCAATCGTTCATCGAGACTACGCCTATAGCGGAAGCATCATCATCAACATCACAGACAAGCAGATGGAGTATATATCGATCGGAGGTCTTGTCTCAGGTTTGACCCTAGCTGATATAGGAACCGGCATTTCCCAGCCTCGAAATTGTCGTATTGCTGATTTTTTCCATCTTTTGGGCTTTATTGAAGCTTATGGAACCGGTGTGCGGAAGATACATGAAATGTATACAGATTCTGAGGAGCCTGTTCGAATCGAAGTCACGCCAAACACCTTCAAGATTATTCTGCCTAATAAGAATGAAAACCGAAGGAAGAGACTCGACTTCGAGGTTGTTCAGGAGCCGAAGATCAGCTTTGGGACACACGCCCAGATCAAACTGATCCGCACACAGATTCAAAGAAACGGCTTTATTACTGATGAAGAGGTGCAGAATTTGCTTGGTGTTAAGAAGACGCGAGCCTTTATCCTTATGAGGCAAATGCTTGATGCAGGTCTGATCGAGGTTCAAGGGCGTGGGGCAGGCAAGAAGTATTCGCTACCTGATGCGCCCCTAGCATGATCTGCAGGGCAATTTTGTTTTTTTGGGATAGAGGGAATAAGGCAGATCGCAACAGGGCTTTGCAAGCTTGTGCGGCAACTCAAGGGAATTCTCTAGTATATTCCCTATTTCAAAATCATCGCTCGCTCATGCCCAGCATGAGATTCTTGACGGAAATCATTTTATCTATCAGGCAAATGTAGAGCCGATATTCAAGATTGTTCAGCAGTTTCTTGCTTCTCAGCTTCAATGACCGTCTCCCTCAGTGTTGATTGAAGCTGGGCGATCAGGTTCATGTCTTGTATATCGCCCTGCACTGCTATACAGAGCTTGTATGCCTTGATGGCCCCGATTTGCTGGCGGTATGATGTTTTTGAGGTAGCATGACAACAACTTTTTGAGGTTACACGGTAACCAGTCGTTTAGGTATCACAGTAAGATGGTTTTTAGAT
>Ga0334888_1000362_pt1 | contig 73797 bp, 68 predicted proteins | sample GraSluR1_MG_FD_207227 | JGI IMG/M metagenome (GOLD analysis project Ga0334888, IMG submission 207227) | Sludge microbial communities from methane-producing bioreactor in Wageningen University, Netherlands - Granular Sludge_3_08-R1 | ecosystem: Engineered > Bioreactor > Anaerobic > Unclassified ... | reverse complement strand
GGGTAACCGAGAACATCTCCGATGTTTCAATCCACGCGCCTGTGAAGGGCGCGACGACCAAACACGACCCAAAAATCCGATTGCCCATGCGTTTCAATCCACGCGCCTGTGAAGGGCGCGACTTGGAAGCCGAAAAGGCGGGTTATCTGTCAATAGTGTTTCAATCCACGCGCCTGTGAAGGGCGCGACGGATATCCCCGTCAACCGCCGCCTGCCACGCGTGTTTCAATCCACGCGCCTGTGAAGGGCGCGACTTGTCCAAATACGCTATAGAATCCATCGAAAAAGTTTCAATCCACGCGCCTGTGAAGGGCGCGACGCTTTCATCATAAACACCCTAACCATCGAACGCAATCCCTTTTTTCCGCGAACCACGCGTCATTCCGCAAAAAAAAACCCTCGATCATTTTCAAATATTAAATTGTCAATGAACCACAACAACTTACGCCAACCGCGAACCTCCCGCCAAATCACCAATAGCTTCCGGTTCGCGCGTCAGATTATCAGCGGCCCCTCCAAATCCAGAACCTCCTTCACGCCGTGATGCTCCACGCGCCTTCGCCAGTTGCTTCCCAAAAAATAAAAGCGCAGGCTGTCCTCCTTCGGGTTGATTTCCTTTAGCAGTGCGTTTTTCAGCATCGTCCACTGCGCAGGATCGACATTGCACTCGAAACACGAGTTCTGCACCCGCTGGCAATAGTCCTGACAGGCCTTCGCAACGCGCCGAAGCCGCTTCGGGCCGTCGAGTTTTACAGTCGAAACATCGTAAGTGACCAACACAAGCATAGTTACCTCCAAACATAGGGCGGATAGCCGTCGAGATCGCCGCGAAGATGCCGCGCCAGAAGTAGCGCCTGAATGTGAAACAGCAGGCCGGTCTCCATCTTCTCGTCCAAAAACGGGTGCGTAACCTCCGCCTTCTTTTTCTCCTGATACTCTGTGATTAAGCGTTTGCGCGCGTCGTCCTTCATCTCGACCGCGCCGGACTCGCTTTTGACGAAATCCGATTTCCGCAATTGTTGCCGGTTGATCATCGACAGCGCGATTCTGTCCGCGAGGACCGGGCGAAATTCCTCCATCAAATCGAGCGCGAGGCTCGGCCTGCCGGGGCGGTCGGCGTGCAGAAACCCCACCTGCGGGTCGAGGCCGACGCTCTCCAGCGCGCTACGGCAATCGAGCATGAGCAGGGTGTAGGCGAAGGACAGCAGTGCGTTGACATTGTCCGTCGGAGGCCTGCGGTTGCGGTCTTTGAAGAAGAAGTCTTCTTTCTGGCAGAGGATCAAATCGTCGAACGCGCCGAAATACATGTTCGCCGAATCGCCCTCGATGCCGCGGATTCGGTCGATGTCCGTAGTCTCCGCGAGGTTTTCGAGGTTATTCTTCAAAAGGTCGATGGCGCGCGCGATTTTGCCCTCGCGCTCGATTTCGGGATGGTCGCGAAGGGCGCGCATAAGCACTGTCCGCTGGTTTGCGACCTTCCCCGCGACGATTGCCTTCGCGATCTGTGCCGCCCTGCCCTCGTCCTCCGAGGCGCGGAACTGCTGTTTGCGCAAAAGCACATTGCCGGAGGTTTTGCCGACCATGCGCGACAGGTATCGCCCGTTCTCGGTGAGGAACGACACCGCGACGCCGCTCTCGGCGCAAAGCCCCATCACGAAAGGGCTGCACATGACATTGCCGAAGCACGCGACCTGCCCCAAAAGGTGCACCGGAAACCGGCCAGCCTCCGCGCCCTCGATCTCGATCACGATATTCTCGCGATCCTTCTTGAGATACGCGCCCTGCGTGCTGACAAACAGCGTGTTTAGAAATCGTTTCATGATGCTCCTTCGTTTTTACGGTGGCTGAGTAGGCGATAGCCGTATCGAAGCCGCTTTCGCGGTGCAACATCGTTTCGATACGCCCTCGGCTACTCAACGACCGCGTTTCGATACGCCCTTCGGGCTACTCAACGACCGCGTTTCGATACGAGCGAAGCTCTACTCAACGACCACCCCTCCCGTCCCGTTGGCTGAGTAGGGCATTCTCATGCCCGTATCGAAGCCGCTTTCGCGCGATGTCGTTTCGATACGCCCTCGGCTTTGCTCGGTAACCGTTGTTCGTTGCTCGACCGGTCCCTGAGCGGAGTCGAAGGGCTGTTTCCGCTCAATGGTCGTTTCGGCTCCGCTCAACGACCGCGTTTCGATACGAGCGAAGCTCTACTCAACGACCGCGTTTCGATACGCCCTTCGGGCTACTCAACGACCGGCGGTCACTGAGCGGAGTCGAAGGGCCGAAGTGCCGCTGGCTGAGTAGGGCATTCTCATGCCCGTATCGAAGCCGCTTTACCCCCGCACCCTTCGCGGGGGCGTTCAATTCTTTCAAAACTCAGGGCGAGATTCGATTCGCTCCGCCCGTTCTGTTCGTCCTTCCGGTCAATCTGCCGGTCATTCTACCTGATCTGCGGCTCATCGAGGCCGATCTGTGCGTCATTCCACCCGATCTGTTGCTCATTCTACCCAATCTGTTCAGTATTGAAGCCAATCTGCGGCTCATCGAGATCGATCTGTAAAACAGATTGAGGTCAATGAGCTACAGGTTATCTTGAAAGAGCAACCGATCGCCCTCCGCAACCGATAAACCGCCCCTGGGAACCCGTATTTTGCCCTCGGCGACGGGCAAACCGCTCAGGGGAAGTCGTGTTTCGGCCTCGGTGTCCGGCAAACCCATTCGCGAATCGCGCATTTCGCCTCGCGAGACGCGAAACCCGCCTCGTGCCACCCAAAAAATAACTCAAAGAACACAAAAATCGGTTTAAATTCTTAGGGGACAGGTAATCCAACCCTTTTAATGGGACATTTTATCTTGGTCCTCAATTTCTTTGCAGATTCGATCGATTTCTTCAGACCATTTTGTTTCTCTGAAAGTCCTACGGATTGGATCGATTGCTAAGAACATACCCATATAATCAAATTCTGAATAATCTGAAGCGTTTTCTGTTAAATAGACTAATGCTTCGAAGTCTTGAAAAATTCTAACATAACAACTCAGCCTTCCATCATGTGAATCAATCAGACAGCCGATATGAGATGTTTTGTCCTCCTTCCATAAGTTTAATATTGGGCTTTTGGGATTATACAGCTGAATTTTTCCGTGAATCGGATACTTTTTGAACCAATTTTCAGTAAATGATGGATCTAACACTCTTTCTCTAATTATCCTACCCATAGGATCATCCAAATAAGTATCTCCTAACCAATGGCAAGCTAATTCATATGCTATTTTTAACAACCCGAATTTAATTCTCTCAACATCAAACTTGAATTCTTGTTTAATTACAGGACTAAGATCATTAAATTCTTTCATATTGGCAAATATTTCTTCTGCGGACAATTCATCATGTCCAGCCCTCTTTAACTTTTTGTTGATCATCTCAACGGCTTTTTCTTTGTCATTTATGTCGAAACTTCCCTTTATTTGAATATTGCCTTCGGTATCTGTGACAATATCAAAATCTGGAAACATCCTTAAAGCTACTGGTTCTCCTGTTTTTTTATCCAACACATATTCAACCTTCTTTCCATCTTCCGTTTCTCCAATCACGAATGGCGAAGGGATATTCCTATCTTTATTTTTTATCTTGTGGATATGTCTCTTTGCTATTATACCCCAGTTATTTGTGATTTTTGAATCAACCTGACTTCCAAGGTTGCTATTGCATTCGCGACATACATTATTAATCGTGAAACATCCTCCTATGGCATCTGGGAATACATGTTCAACCGAAAAATCTTCGGCTGTTTTTTCTTCTAAACAAAAAATACATCTTCTCATCTCTTCTTCTCCTTCGCCTTTCCGGGCGGTTTTTTGTTTTCATTCTACATTCTACATTCTACATTCAAAATCATTCCTTCGGGCGCATGATATTCCCCAGATACCGCGCGACGGAGCGGTTCGCGGTGCCTTTCGGCTTGCAGATATCGAGTAGCGAGCAGGAATCGCAACGCTTCGAATAGACCGCAGGCGGCGTGGTTCCATTGTTCACGAGGCGATGATACGCCCGCGCCGTCTCCTCGGTCAGCGCCCGCAAGCGCGCGTCGAACTCGATATCGAGGCGGTGGCGGGTTTTGCCGTAAAACAACGCCCCGCGCGGGATTTCGACATCGAGCATCTCCTCGAGGCAGATCGCCTGCGCGCATAGCTGGACGCTGTCGCAGTCGTTCGCCTTCGGCTTGCCGCGCTTGTATTCCACCGGGAAGGGCCGCCAGAGCTTGCCCTCGAGGTGGAACTCGACGACATCGGTTTTGCCGGACAGGCCGAGGCGCAGGCTTTTCAGGAAGAGGTCTCGCGCGATTTTCAGCCCCTTGTGCCGCTCGACCCCGCCATCGTGGGCTTTCTCGTGGAAAACGCTCCCGTCGGCGGTGAGGAAATTGTCATCCCAGACATGCTCGATGAACATCAGCGCGCACTGCCGCTCGCAGAACAGCATATGCTGAAGCCCCGAGAGGGGAAGGAGCTGGGAATCGGAGAAATTATGTTCGATTTCTGTCATGTTCTATGTCTCATTTCATCGTTTCGATACGCCCTCCGGGCTACTCAACGACCGACCGACCCGGTGGCTGAGTAGGCGATAGCCGTATCGAAGCCACGTTCCGCGGTGCAACATCGTTTCGATACGCCCTTCGGGCTACTCAACGACCGCGTTTCGATACGAGCGAAGCTCTACTCAACGACCGCGTTTCGGCTCCGCTCAACGACCGACGGTCCCTGAGCGGAGTCGAAGGGCCGCAGTGCCGGTGGCTGAGTAGGGCATTCTCATGCCCGTATCGAAGCCGCTTCTATCGCGTATCCACCCCTTCATTCATGAAGAGGAACTACCCCGTCATCGCTTCGCGATGCCACCCCTTCGCACGCGAAGGGGAATTCCCGCGTCCCCTTCCCCTCTTTCCAAAGAGGGGTGGCCGATGAACGCGGAAGTTGCATTCGGTGCCAGCTTTTTGTCGGTGCGTTTTAATCCACGCGCCCGCGAAAGGCGCGACTTCGATTAGCCTAATTAGCCAGAGTTATTTTTTCTGTTCAACGAAATAACCCTTCGGAAATCGCGGTAGAGCATTATCAGCGATGTGATTACAACGAAGAACTCGAGTCTGCCGAGGAACATGCCCGCAGTGCAAGTCCAAAGAATCAGCCGAGGCGCGTCCGGCGAGATGATACCAATGGAAAGCCCTACCGTCCCTAATGCCGAGGCGAACTCGAACATAGAGTTATCGATGGAATAACCATGGACCAAGAAAATTGCGGTGCCAATCAAAAATGTTGAAAGATACAGACCAACAAAGGCTCCCAGTCTTCCCAGCTTGTCCCATTCAACAAATTCTCGTTCCTCACCCTTCCAGTAGAAATTTGCCACAACGCTTCGACGCGGCAGAAGGCGTTGCTTCAAGTCCCAGATTATCGATTTAATAATTAAATAAACGCGGATCTGTTTCAAGCCGCCTGCGGTGGAGTAGGTTCCGCCGCCGATTATCATGAAGATAATTATCGTGAAGAACCCGAGGGGCATGATCGAGTCGAAAGGAACGGTGTTGAAGCCTGTTGTGGTGACGGCTGTTATTGTCTGGAAAACCGCGGCACGGGCGGTTTCCGCGAAACCTGTTGTGCCGGGAATCGTGAAGAACATTATCAAAGAGCCAAGCGGTATCGCAATAGCGAGGAGCTTCATCTCGCCGTCGCGAAAGGCCTGACGGAATTTGCCTTGGAAAATCAGGTATGCCGTGAGAAAGCTCATATTGCCGAGAATCATCAAAATACATGTCACAAACTCGACTGCAGGGGAATTCCAATAGCCGATGCTCTCCGGCCTTGTCGAAAAGCCGCCGGTGGATATTGCGGCGAAGGCGTGATTTATTGCATCGAAGGGCGACATTCCGGCTATCCACAGGGCGAAAAAGCCGAAAACGGCATAGGATAGATATAGCCTTACCACGATTCGAGTCGATTTGACGACATGAGGCACAACTTGTATCTCCCTGCCCTCGGCGACCGAAAGGCCGGGGCCGAGAGGGCCGATAATAGCGGCCATCATAATAATGACGATACCCGCACCGCCGAGGAGCTGGATCAGGCTTCGGAAGAAAAGCGTCATGTGCGATGCGACGGTGACATCGATCACGGACAAGCCGGTGGTTGTCCATCCGCTGACTGACTCGAACACCGCGCCGGTGAATGAAAGCCCCTCGCCTGTGATGAACGGGAACGCCGAGAATAAGCACATAATAATCCAGCTGAATAGGACTATTATTCCTCCCCATGTTGCGTTGAGGACAACACCCTCTTTAACCTTAAAAACTCTCCAAAGGACAATGCCGATGACTGCGAGCAAAGCGGCGGGATCTGCGAAATGGACGGCTTCTTTAATCTCGGATGGGTAGAATGCGATTAGAAGCAAGGGCAAGAGCATAACCACCGAGCCGATAAGGCATATCGAGCCGGTGTAATGGAGAACTGCGGAGTATTTCTCTCTTATATTGGGATATCGCCGCAAATCAAGCCTCGCCGGTGATTGTCTTAATCGTAGCTCCGTGGGTTTCGGGGACAGTGATCAGGATCAGGCGGTCGCCGGACTCGATGCGGGTCATTCCGCGCGGAACGATTCGCCCGCCGTTTCGAGTTATTGCCGCAACAAGGGCGTCTTCGGGAAAATCAATTTCTGAGATCAGCTTGCCCGCGATAGGAGATGAGACAGGGACTATCACTTCTGTAATGTTGATTTTACCCTCATCGAGGGGGATCATGTTCGTTATCTCCTCGAGGTCCGTCTTCTGTTCGAGAACGGAGGAGACCAGATTTGTCGTCGAATAGGCGGAGATTCCCAGCTTGCGGAAGACTTCCTCGTTGTCCGGGTCGTTGACAAGGGCGAGGGTTCTTGGAACATTGAATTTTCGTTTAGCGATTTGGCTTATTATCAGATTATCGTGGTCGTGGGATGTCACCGAGATTACGATGTCGGCGTAATCGACGCGGGAGTCTTCGAGCACCTGAGGATCACTTGCGTCCCCATGAACAATTACTGCGTTTAGGGCCTTCGACAGGCGTTCGCACTCCTCCATGCTTTTTTCGATGATTGTCACAGAATAGCCCTTTGAGATGAAATTTCTCCCAAGGTAATACCCGAGGTTTCCGCCGCCCGCGATGATCATTTCAAGGGATTTACCGATCAACTTTCACCCCGATTTCTTTCAATAGGGAATCTCCGGCGACGACGAGAGGACATATTGTCATCACACCCATGTCCTCGAAGATCTGCCGGCGGTTCGGATCGTTGACGCGGGCGTAAACCTCGCGGACACCGAAAATTTCTCTGGCCACTTGCGTCACCATGAGGTTGACATTGTCCTCGCGCGTGGCGGCGATGAAGACCTCCGCCTTTTCGAGTTTAATTCGTCGAAGCAGGGCGATTTCGGTGATCTCGCCCTCGACCTTGAAGCCGCTGAATTCCTCGGCCAGAAGGGCAAAGGCATCCGGGTTGTTATCGACGATAACGACGCTGGTTCCGGTTTTGCTGAGGGTATTCGCGAGATACGACCCGAAGCGTCCGCAACCCGCGATGATTACAAATTTAGGGGCATCAATCATAATTTCTACCAGTTGATTCCGCCTTTCGGGCTCCAGCTCGTTATCCGTTGGAGGTTATTACGGGCGCTCTCGTCAGTGGGGTCGAGGTTGGTGGCGGCGAGGTAGTGTTTTCTCGCGTTGGATGTGTCGCCCTGCATCTCGAAAAGGATACCCAGAAGATTTAATGGTTCCGCTTTAGTGGGGTCTTTGCCGATTGCTTTTCCGATGAGGTCAATTGCTTTTACAAAGTCGCGGTCGGTGATCGCCTTCTTACCAAGTTGAATCAGCTCCTCGTAGGTGTCCGCTTCTTTTTCCTCAATGACTTCGCGCTGTGATATTTTTTCTACAATATCGCGAATCTCGTTTGGCGAGAAGGGCTTCTGGATGAAGTCGATAGCACCTAATTTCATCGCCTCGACCGCGTTGTCGATAGTCCCATGGGCGGTGATCATAACGACCCGGGCTTCGGATTTCATCTCGCGGATTCTGCGAAGGACTTCCATGCCGTCGATTCCGGGCATTTTAATATCGAGAAGGATGATGTCGAATTTCTCATTGGCCATCTTTTCGAGGCCTTCCTCGCCGTTGACCGCCGTCTCGGTCTTCGCGCCGGTGGATTCGATAACCTGCGAAAGGGTCAATCGAATATTCTTTTCGTCGTCGATGATGAGAACCTTTTTGCCTTCCATATATTACTCCTTTGATTTTTCCTTGAAAACCGGCAGGGTGAAGCTGAATGTGCTTCCCTCGCCGGGGGTCGAATCGACCCAAATCGTTCCGCCGTGTGCGCGGACAATCTCTTTGCATATTGCCAACCCAAGGCCGCTTCCGCCGGCGGAGGGATCGTTTTTCACCTGAACGAATTTATCGAAGATACGCGACTGATATTCGTAAGGTATCCCCTTACCATCGTCGCGGACATTGATTTGAACCTGCGGGCCGACATCCATGGCATCGAGTTTTATAAAACCGCCGTCGTCGGTGTAACGAAGGGCGTTGGAGATTAGGTTGGTAAGAACCCATGTTATCTTCGTCGGGTCGGCGTTCACCGGAGGGATGTTCTCAACGGCTTTCGCTTCCAGTTGAACGCCCTTTTCGGTTGCAATGCTCTTCTGAGCCGCTATTGCCTTCTCAAATAAGACTCTTGTATCCACCCTGTCGAACTCCATCTCGATCTTGCCGGATTCAATGCGCGAGAGGTCGAGAAGATCTTTAATGAGGCTTTTTAGCCTTCTAATATCCTCGTCGGCGGCATCGAGGAGTTGTTTCTGGTTGTCGTTGAGATTGTCCGCCGCGTTCTCCTTGAGAAGACCGATCGACATCTCCATGCTCGTGAGCGGTGTTTTCAGCTCGTGGGAGGCCGTCATGATGAACTCGCTCTTCAGCCTGTCCAGCTCTTTGAAATGAGTAATATCGCGAAGCTGAAATACAACTCCGACAAGGGCGTTGCGCTTCGTTGTGATGGGTGTAATGAGGAACTGGAATGTCTTGCGCTTGTCTTCCTCGCCGCGCGTGACAATCCGGTTGTCTTCGTCGATATTGGGGGCGGTGCCGGTTTCGATAGTCCGCTTGATTATCTCGTAAAGCTTTTCATTTTTGATAACTTCCAACACATGAGTCCCAACGACGCGGTTCATCGACACATCGAGGGCGTCCGCCGCCGCGGGATTCATCGCCGTCACGATTGAATTTGAATCGATTAGTATCACCCCGTCGTCGATGTTTCGGATGACTGCTTCGCTTTTCTGCTTCTCGGCGAGGAGCTGTTCAACATTCATATCGCTATATTTTTTCAACTCCCGCGCCATAAGGTTGAATCCGTCAGCGAGGTTGCCCACTTCGTCGCGGCTTCTGGTTCGGATGTTGATGTCGTAATCCCCGGCGGCGATTTTCTTCGTAGCTTCGTTCATCTGACGCAAAGGCCGAACAATGAGCTTTGAAAGCAGAACACTGAAGCCGAGGCCTACGACGACCGCAATCGCGCCGATAATGATCATCGACCAGATAGCCCTTTTTGCGACACTGCCTGCCACGACGCTGGCGTCGAACATCGTCTTTTGATTTGTTTCACGAAGATTAGCGCATTCGTTGCGAACATTCATGAAGGCCGGCAAAACGGCATCATGATAAAATTGCGGCGCCGAGGTGTCCCCGGAGGCCACTCGAATTTTCAGCTCCGAGCTTGTTTGAAGATACTTCTTGTAAAGCCGGTCGATGGAATCGACAATCTCCTGCTCTCCGGGGATTGTCACATTGTCCTTCGCCCTGCCGAACCAGATGAGGAAATTCACCGACTGCTCATCGAAGAGGGCCTGATTCTCCTCGACATAACCGAGAAGCATAAGTAAAAGGCCGCTGTCTTGGCGCTCGATGGCGTCAATCATGTTTTCCGCGGCGAGAATGCTCCGGTAGTTCTCCTGAAGAATCGAGTCGGTCGCGTCGCCCAGCTCGACGATGTTCTTGAGCGCCCATCCGATAACGACGAGAGTCAGAATCAGCGTGATGCTGTAGCCTAAAAGAATCTTTGTTCGAAGCGTCTTAAACAAATTTCACCATCCGAGCCGTTACAGTCGCTGTTAGAAAAATAACAAAAAAACGGGGTTTATCAAGCATATTCTCGATCCCCAACCCCTCGAACCCATTCCCTATAAATGGGCCTTCGGAATTGGGGAAATCCACCATGAAACCGCGCTAATATTTCCTTCTCCCTGTAATCTCCTTCCGCCCTCCCGGGCATCGATTAAAAACTCTCAATCTCGCCGAGTCGCAGGGGCGTATGGCCGTGCGCCCCCCCGGTGGCTGAGTGTGCTTCGACAGGCTCAGCAACCGCGTATCGAAGCCACGTTCCGCGGTGCAACGTCGTTTCGATACGAGCGAAGCTCTACTCAACGACCGCGTTTCGATACGCCCTTCGGGCTACTCAACGACCGACCGCCGGTGGCTGAGTAGGGCATTCCCATGCCCGCATCGAAGCCACCCTATATCCCGCACATCGCCGGGCCGGCGAATTCGCCCTCGACCCCGCCCTGCATGCAGCAAACCCAATAGTAATAGTCGTTGCCCGCCTCGACATCCGTGTCGGCGTATTGCGGATCGGTGATGCTGGTCTTGTCAGAAACCTTCCCCCCGCGATGATTGCCTTGACGATCTAACCAAAATTGGTTTTCAAAAAAAATAAAAATTTTTAAATATCACCTTGACTTCAATTCTGAGCATTTTTATACTTCATATCCGCATAGGCGGATATGACTTTTGAATTGGAGAACGATGGATGAGATTTGCAAAGCGCTTTCGGAGGGGATAAGGCTGAAGATAGTCTTTCTGCTGACGCACTCGGAACTCTGCGTGTGCGAGATTCAGGATATTTTCGAGCTTCCTCAAAGCACTGTTTCGCGTCACATGAAATATCTTAAAGATAGAGGATTGGCTGTTTCGGAACAGAGGGGCAAATGGGTTTACTATCGGCTTGCTCCAGCAAAGAACGAATTCCATAGGCTTATTATCGAAGCTGTGTCGAACGGCCTTAAAGACGAAATCGATTTCAACGGACTGATAGAAAAATTGCACCATCATAAATCGTGTTTTGAATGCTGAAATTAATCGAACTTCAAATTTAGGAGAAGAAATGAGAAAGCAGTTTATGGCAATCCTATTGATCGGGATTCTTATCGGAGCGACGGCAATCGCTTCGGTCGAAACAGAGATCCAGACAGCGACGAAAAACAGTAAAACAGTTTTTCTGCTCGTCACCGAACCGAATACGCCCGATTTCCAATCAGTGAAAAATGTAGTTGCTACTACAGTAAAGGAAAACAAGAACACGGTCATGATCGAGATGGACAGATCGAACCCCGAAAACAGGGGTTTGGTTGATCAATACCGGCTTTCGGGTGCGCCGTTGCCTCTGATACTCGTTATTGCGCAAAATGGCGTTGTTGCGGGCGCGGCTAAAGGTCTGGACGCCACCTCGATGTCGCTGAAAGCGCTTATCCCCTCGCCGAAAAAGGCCGATGTTCTTATGGCTCTGCAGTCGGGCAAGGCTGTTTTCATTCTTGCAGGTAATAAAAGCATGGTAAATTACTCCAAGGCATTGAGCGAATGCCAATCCGCAGTCGGTCAGATGCAGAATAGCGCTTCGATCGTGCAAGTGGATCTTTCGGATAGTGCCGAAGCGGCCTTCCTCAAATCTCTGAATGTCGTTCCCTCGTTAACCGAGCCAGTGACGCTTGTTTTAAATGCTCGGGGTCAAGTGACCGGCTCATATCCAGGTGTTCCGACGGCGACTAATCTGGTCAAATCCGCCAGAACAATACCCAAATCGGGCGGATGTTGCCCGAGCAGTGGCGGTGGCGGAGGGTGCTAACCTCCAGGATAATCTTAAAAGGATAAACAATGAGTTTTTTCAATTTATTATGGAAAGAGCTGTGGCTCAGAAAATCACAGCTCATATCCGGGCTTCTCGCGATCACCCTCGGGATTGCTGTGATTGTTGGCATTCAAACGGTTTCGGTTGTATCGGAAACGGCGGTCAAGGTCAGGCTCGATAATCTCGGGGCGAATATTCTCGTGCTTCCGCAGGCCTCCTCGGTTGACGATTATTATTCGGCCGATATCGACGCGCCGACATTCCCGGAGGATTATGTCGAAAAGATCGCCACATCGTCCCTTCCCGGGGTCGATAATCTCTCGCCCAAACTTACTCGAAGGGTCACAGTGAACGGCGTGTCGATTGTCCTGACCGGAATTCTCCCCGCGAATGAACTCGCTTCTAAACCTATCTGGCAAACAGCGGGTTTGGTTGGAGTCGGTTTGGATCCAGCATGCGATCCGGGTAATACAGTTAATCAGAGCTATGGCTATCAGGATGAAAAGCTTCAGCGTAAAGCCGTGGATTCCCTCGCATCGGACGATGTTTTGGTCGGTAGTATAATTGCGCAAAGATTGTCGCTGAAGGAAGAATCGAGCGTTGTTATCGAAGGAGCAACATTTAATGTGGCGAAGATATTGCCGGAGACCGGGACTATCGACGACAACCGTGTGTTCGCCCATCTTCATACCGTCCAAGACCTTCTCGGAACCGGACGGCAGATTAGCACGATCGAGATCATGGGTTGTTGTTCGGCAATCAGCGACGGACTACTCGGCAAGCTCAGAAATATCCTGCCCGATACGCGAATAACGACGATCAACCAGATAGTCAGCACGCAGATCGAGACCAATAAACTGATGGCCAAGATCTCGCTGATCTTCCTTGTGATCATAGTCATAGTAGGCTCGATCTCCATTGGGAACTATATGTGGGCGAATGTCGAGGAGCGCAAGAAGGAGATTGGAACGCTGATAACAGTCGGTGCGACGCGGCGCGAGATTTACGCGTTGTTCCTTATCAAAGCGGTTATTCTCGGATTGTTCGGCGGGATAATCGGATATATTGTAGGAAGCGCATCGGCGATGATACTCGGCCCTTATATCGCCAATCTGAATGTTCGCCCTATCCCGCTATATCTGCTCTGGGCGATTGTTATTTCTGTGGCGATCTCACTTATCGGAAGCTGGTTTCCCACCAGAAAAGCGACACGCCTCGAACCAGCAATAATCATGCAAGAGGATTAAAAATGCTCGATCTCAGAAACATATCGAAAGAATACAACCAGAAACACGGCATTGTCCATGCTCTGAGGGATGTCGATTTAAAGATAGAAAAGGGGACTTTTACCACGATCACCGGAAGTTCCGGCTCGGGCAAAACGACGCTTTTATTACTTCTCGGAGGGCTGATTAAGCCTTCGGGTGGTATAATCCAATTCGCAGGCACCGACCTTTATTCAATGCCGCCCAACAAAATAGCCGATTATAGAAATAAAAGCGTGGGATTCGTTCTCCAATCCTTCCATTTAATCCCCTATTTGACAGCTGTCGAAAATGTCGAGGTTCCCATGTTGCTCGGAAAATCAGAATCTTCATCGCGCAAGGAAAAAGCAATCGCGCTTCTCGGCAAGATGGGATTGTCCGAAAGAAAAGAGCATCTCCCCCGCGAACTCTCTGTCGGCCAGCAACAGCGAGTCGCTATTGCGAGAGCCCTTGCCAACGATCCGGAGATAATCCTCGCCGACGAACCCACGGGTAACCTCGACCCGAAGCTGTCATTGGACATCCTGAACATCCTCAAAAGCCTCAATGAAGACGAGGGGCGAACAGTATTGATGGTCACTCACAGCCCCGAGGCCTCTAAATTCGGGAAACACAAATTAAGAATCGAAGCTGGCAGAATAATGAATTCTGATATAACAATCGATTAAAACTGGAGACTATTACAGGATGAACAACTTAGTTAGTACCATCAAATATTTCCTAATCATCACTGTAGAGCTGGCTGTTCTCTTTTTGGGCATAAGCACGATCGTTGCGCTGGTATTGATGTTTATCCCGCAAGATAAACTCAGACAGTGGCTCTCACGACGAGGGATATGGGGGAATTTCCTCGGCGCGGTTGTTGGTTCACTTACACCTTTTTGCGCGTGCTCAACCATACCGATGACCCTGGGCATGCTGAATGCCGGGGCACCGTTTGGGCCGGTCATGTCATTTGTCATCGCTTCACCTCTGCTCAACCCCATCATTATCAGTATGGTCTGGGCACTGATGGGAATAAAAGCGTGTTTGCTCTATTTCGGAGTCACTTTTGTGGGATCGATACTTTTCGGCGTGATTCTCGAAAAAATGGGGGGCGCGCAATTTGTAAAAAAGGTCAGGATTAAACAGAGTTGCTGTGACACGACTCTGGAGTTTGAAAATAGTCCCCTAAAATTCTCGGCGAAGTTAAAAGCATCATTTATCACAGCTTGGGGTGATTTCAGAGCCGTCCTGATCTACCTTCTTGTTGGTGTCGCAATCGGTGCTGGAATTTACGGCTACATTCCACAGGACTTCGTTGTAAAAATAGCCGGGCCTGATAACCCGTTCGCTATCCTAATTGCGGCGGTCATTGGCGTCCCGCTTTACATTCGGGCTGAAACAGCCATCCCGATTGGGTTAGCATTGTCTCAAAAAGGCATGAGCATGGGGGCAGTTATCGCGTTAATTATCGGCGGCGCAGGCATGGCGATACCCGAAATGACCATGCTGGCGAGTATCTTTAAAAAACGCTTAGTTGGTGCAATCGTTTTTGTTATATGGGCTACAGCCGTTATAGGCGGATATATATTTAATGCAATACTCTAACAATTAAGGATAAATCATGACTGACGAAAAAAAGACAAGTGTTTTCAAAAAAATCTTTGGGCAGAAATCATCTTGTTGTTCAGTGGAAATTGAAGAAATCGAATCAGAAGAGGAGAAATCTTCAGAATCCCAAAGGGTTATGCCGAATTGCAGTTGCGGCGGTTATTGTCCTGTCCCGAATAATGATGAGAAGGATAAAGATAAAGAGTAGTGAAACTGATCCGACAGGCAACCTCGACCCCAAGCTATCAACTGAGATTTTACTAATTCTTGAAAAACTCAACAAAGATGAGGGGCGAACTGTAATTATGGTGACGCATAGTCCGGAGGCTTCAAAATTCGGCTCTTGTAATCTAAACATTGAGCACGGCAAAATTCTAATTTAAACAAAAGGAAATAAAATATGTCACATCTAAACGACGACGAGATTCGCGACAGCGTGAGAGAGTATTACGCCAAAATCGCGGATTCTAAAGACAATTGCGGTTGCGGAAGTTCTTGCTGTTCGGACTCGCAGGGTGCCGCAGTAGATTCGACTATTCTCGGTTATTCAGAAGAAGATGTCTCGTCTTTGCCGATCGGTGCGAACATGGGGCTTGGATGTGGCAATCCGCAAGCTATTGCAAATCTGAAACCGGGCGAAACTGTTCTCGATCTTGGAAGCGGCGGCGGCTTCGATTGCTTTCTAGCTTCCCGACAGGTCGGTGCTGAAGGGAAAGTTATCGGCGTGGACATGACTCCCGAGATGATATCTAAAGCCAGAAATTGCGCTAAAGTGGACGGCTTTAGAAATGTCGAATTTCGACTCGGCGAAATCGAAAATCTCCCAGTCGCCGATAATTCGGTCGATGTCGTTATCTCGAATTGCGTTGTAAATCTCTCTCCCGATAAATCGCGGGTTTTCGCTGAAGTCTTCCGCATCCTTCGCAAAGGCGGACGAATCGCAATCTCCGATATTGTCGCAATTAAACAGCTTTCTGAAAACTTTAGAAACAATGCCACTGCATACTGCGGTTGCGTCTCGGGCGCGGCTCTTGTGGACGATATCGAAAAGATACTCATCGAAACTGGATTTTCTGAAATTGAAGTTAAAATAAAAAATGAAAGCGGGAGAATAATTAAAGAATGGTTCCCCGATAGCGGTGCGGAAAATTACATCCGCTCAGCAACGATCGAGGCAAGAAAACCCTAAACGATCATGGCAACAAAAAAACTATCCATTTTCGAGAAATACCTTACTGCATGAGTTATGATCTGTATCGCAATAGGTATTCTGCTTGGCAGAATCGCCCCGCAGATAGCCATTAGACTCGATGCCCTTTCTATCTTCAATGTCTCCATCCCCATTGCTATCTGCCTTTTTTTCATGATGTATCCGATCATGGTGAAAATCGACTTCTCTGCTGTCGTTAAGGCCGCAAAAACACCGAAACCGGTCTTAATAACCCTTTTAATAAACTGGGCTATCAAGCCTTTCACAATGTATTTGATCGCGACCTTCTTTTTGGGCTATGTTTTCAAAGGATTTATACCCGGAACCGAGATCATCAAATCCGGGCAAGAGGTCGAGCTTTGGAGAAGCTATATATCCGGGGCTATTTTGCTCGGAATCGCTCCATGCACTGCGATGGTGCTAATGTGGAGTTATCTTGCTAAAGGCAACGATGGCTTGACTTTGGTTATGATCGCAATCAATTCTCTAACAATGCTTGTGTTATATGCACCTCTCGGTGGATTCTTGCTCGGTGTTAATTCGATGCCTATCCCGTGGCAAACCATCCTATTCTCGGTGCTGATATATGTCGCCTTGCCACTTGTCGCCGGTTACTTCTCTCGCAAATGGATAATCCATATAAAAGGTATCGATTGGTTCGAGCGTAATTTCCTTCATTGGCTAACTCCGATTAGCATAATCGCCTTGCTCGCCACTTTGATTCTGCTATTTTAGTTCAAAGGCGACATCATTTTAAAAAATCCGCTTACTATCCTATGGATAGCGATTCCGCTTTTTATCCAGACGATTGTTATATTCAGTCTTGGATACTTTTTCTTTGCAAGGATATTCAAACTATCCTACGATGAAGCCGCTCCAACGGCGATGATTGGTGCATCCAATCATTTCGAGGTTGCGATAGCAACGGCCACTATGCTGTTTGGACTGTCCTCCGGTGCGGCCATCGCGACGGTGGTGGGTGTTCTTATCGAGGTTCCTTTGATGTTGATGCTTGTGTCCGTATGCCTAAAATATCGCTCTCATCTTAAAGGATAAGTTGCAACAAGTCTATTTACTGAATACAGACTCCCCTGTCGTTTCGATACGCCTTTCGGCCTACTCAACGACCGACCCCACCCCGTAGGGGTTTGATTAATCAAACCCCTACACCATTCTACATTCTGCATTATACATTCTACATTCCTATATCGAGCACATCGCCGACGCGAATCCTAAAACCAACATTGCCTTTTTCATCGAACCTCCTTAAATAGCCTCTGCTTGATAGACCTTCGACTTATAATTCATTCAAAAACGGGGCGGAGTTCCTCCGCCCCACACACATTCTTCACATATTCTTTTTCGGTTTTTGGATTAAGGGCGTCGAGGTCTTCTTGATCGGCGCGGCTAATTCGTTCAACGCGTTCTCGATCTTGACCAAGACTCCCTGATAAACGGGGCCGAGAGGATCGCTATTGACATTGATGACTTCGCCGTTGATAACAACCGTCGTCTTGCCGGTTACATGATTAGTGACGATCACAATGTCCTTGTCCTTAATCTTGAACTTTTTTATTCCACCTGCCATTTCTCACCTCCTTTCATCATAAATTAGATTTAATAAAAAATCAATAATACCCGGTTACTTCGTTCGATTTCCTAGAGCAGTCCTTTAGATTCCTGATATTGACCTGCACCTTCGCATAGAGTTCGTCCTTGTCGCCTCCTATCGGATTATCTTCATCCAAATCATCCCGGGAGAAGGTTTCCCTCCATTCGACGATTTCTTGGCCAGAGATCGGACCTTGAGGTAATATCTTGCGTGGGAAAGTCCAGATATGATCGTCGCTTCCACCACCACCGTCACCACCCCATAGACTGCAATAGGCATTGAATTTCAAACCTGCTTTCATGTTCATTAAAGCCTGCTCAAATTTGTAATACCTGATGGTTGCATTCACGATGACCTCGAAAGTATCGGTTTCTCTTTTGTTTATCGTCAGCTTTACGTCTCCCTTTTTTGTATAAGGCATTTTTCCTCCATTCTTTTGTGTAAATATTATCGGTTTTCTTCGAATATTTGCTTTTTAAGGCCCCATTTCTCACCTCCCTTCGTTAAGCTAAAGTTTTTTTTAACCGAAAAGCGTCCCCGCACCTCAATTCCCCATCACCCTCGATCAAATCGAGCACATCGCCGGCCCGGCGAAATCGCCCTCGATGCCGTCCTTCACGCCGCAGGCCCAGTAATAGTAGTCGTTCCCCGCCTCGATGTCCGTGTCGGCGAACTGCGGATCGCCGATGCTGGTCTCATAAACCAACGCCGGACGCTCCGGCGCGGGATCGCCCGTCGGCACAACCGCACGGTAGAGGCTGATACTGTCCGAGCCGCCGGGGATGCCGTAAAACACGCGCATAAACTCGCTCGGCTCGCTCATCAGCTCGACCCCAAGCATCGACGGCGCGCTCGGCCACTCGCCCGCAGGCGGCTCGCCCTCGACCTCATGATCGAGCATGACCGACCAATCGCCGAAACCGTTGGCGTTGCGCGCGCGGACACGATACTGCCGAAGCCCCGCGGGCGGCTCATAATCGAACCCGGCCTCCGCGCCGGAATACAGCTCCTCCCAGCTCCCGCCGCCATCGACCGAGAAGGCCAGCTGGTAGCTCGTCGCCCCCTCGACCGGCATCCATATGAACTTGAGCATCGGTTCGAGCCATTTCAAATCGAACCCCACCGGCGCAAGCGGCACTTCCCCGCCGCCGGACGATTCGCCGGTCTGAGGCGCGAAACCGAGCTGAACCAGATTCGGCTCTGACCTCGCCCACGTCATCAGAACCCACGAATACAGCACCCGAAGCTTCTCCGAGTCGATAGCGAAAAGCTCCTCCTGCGCATCGACGGCCTTCCTTGCCTCCGGTTTTTCCTTGAGAAGCAAGTTGGCAAAGGCGTTCGTGGAATCCTGCCAGTAGTTAACCAGCTTGTTGATGAACGCCTCGGGGAGGACATCCGGGTCGCCCGCGGCAACCATGTCGTAATGGCCGTCGATGAAGGCGCGAACCGTCTTAATGCGATCTTCCCGCCCGTCCGGGAACCTGCCAGTTGCCCTGTAAGCCTTGAGTTTGACATCATCGATGCCGTAAGTGTCCAATAACAAGGCTTTGCACTTCGCGTAATACTTGAATGTCAAGGCGTCCGCATAATGCATGGCGTCGTAGGCGGCGCTTTCCTCCGCCAACTCCTTTTGCGATTTTGCCAGAGCCGCCATCCACGAGTCGTAGGCCTCCAGCGCCCAGTTGACGAGATGGTCGGGAATCGAGAGGACATCCTTCCACGCCATGATGTAGGTCTTCAGCGCGAGGAGCCTCGCCGTGCGCATCGCAAGCAAATCCATCGTAACATTGTTGTGAAGAAAAATCAGCATAGTCCCTCCTTCGGGAATGGGTTAGATAACTGTTATTTCTTTGGCTTTCTTTTTAGGTTACATTTTTTAATCTTGCAGTTTTCACATTCGGCCAACATATAATTGAGTTCATGATTTACGGGAGGCTTATTGAAAGTGCATCTGAAGCTACACATGTTCAAAAACATGAACCACGCAAGTTCAAGCCACTTGAATGACAAATCAGAAGCTCCAAGCACATTATCATAATCCGGTAGTTTTCCTTGGTGAAACAGCATATTCCTATATTCGCTTAATTTTGAAATCTCAAAATATTCTGTGAAAACCTTTTTATTAACTACCTGAGATTTATTAAGCGCATTTAACGATTGAAATATTTTGCTTTGAAGGTTTATCCCAGATTCGATTTGTTTTTGATTTGAAAGCGCCGCATCTAAAACATATCCAGTATGGATAGTCTCTAAAGCAAGGATTATATTTATAAGACGCCGTTCAATATGTCCTTGGTTAGAGGCTATCAATGATTCAGCGAAATGAGTTAAGTTCCAATCGTTTCTTTTTTCGTGAACAAGCTTTGCGGCTTTCGAGAAGAATGATAAAACATAAAGCTCTGGGGTATATAATCTATGCCACATTCTAAAATGGTTAATAGCAGGTATTCCAGAAGACTGATGGAACAACATAAATCCTTCTTCCGAATTTGGAAGGATGAATTTGACGATCGGTGTTCTAATCCTATTTGATGAAGCAATCTCGAACAGGATATCGATTGAAAATAGAACATCGCGTAACTCTTCGAGTGTAGTTTCTCCTGTAGCCTTTGCGATTGCTACATTTGTGATTTTCCCTTCTTTAGACTCCATCGCTGTTTTCCAAATATCTTCCTTAGTTTGTTTAAATTTAAAATAAAGCGTTCCTATCCTAAACCTTGGCGCTGACCAAAAGTCATTTATTAGCAAATTCGTAAAACAAATCTGAAAAACAGTTCCTTTTGGAAAATTCTTCGGTGGGTTCGCTCCGCACCAAGTATAATCAAAAGGCCTAAAATCTACAGAAATTGAACCGTGTATATTCGAGGTAATTGGATCCCCTCTTTCGCACCCAATTTCTTTGCCTTCAATATAATAGCGACTATTATCAGGAAGATTAATAATTAACCCTTGCTTTTCATATGCTTCAGCAAGAGGAAGACTTATTTCCACTCTATCTGAATCGTCGTATATTATTTGCATTTCTCCGCTATATTTTATTTCTTGTCCTTCTCGGATGATTTCTCCAAAGAACCTTTTGTTTGTTAATTCGTTCTTTAACTCATCAACCGTTGGGAACTCAGCGTTATATTTTTCTTTAGACACAAATCTCATTTATTTAACTCCTATCTCAGCAGAGCTGTTTTCGCGGGCGTGTTAATTTCATTCAAAACATTCTCCGGCGGTTGGCTTCCTCGACACGGTCTGTTCGTTCTTCCGGCCATTCTGCCCATCCTTCGAGGCGATCTGCCGCTCGTCGAGGGCGGTCTGCCCGTCCTTCCAGCCAATCTCTTGCTCATTCTACTCAATCTGTTCGTCATTGGTGCCGATCCACTGCTCATTATGGTCGATCTGTTGCTCATTCTACCCAATCTGTTCAGTATTGAAGGCGATCTGCGGCTCATCGAGGTCAATCTGCAAAACAGATCGAGTCCAATGAGGCACAGAACGCCTCGCAAGAGCCACCGATCGCCCCCCGCGCCCGCCAATCCGCCCCGTGCGTGGCAAAACAAGCGACCGGCTATTGGCAAATCCCCTCGGACGTGCCCCATTCCGCCCTCTGCAAAGCGAAAAAGGCGTTCAACCCCGCAAAGATCGGCCACGGCGACCGGCCAATCGCCCCGCGCAACCCAAATTTCGTTCAAAGAACAGCGATTTTGGTGCGCGCCTCGGGGCGTGGCGAGGTTTATTTTCTCTGTGTTAGCTGTTTTCATATGGCACCCAAAAAATCAAATGGAACACGGGAGGGGTAATTTCGGCTCCGCACATCGACCGAATGCCGGTAGCCGAAGCCATTTCCCCGTCCTGAAGAACCGTTAGTCTATGTCGAGGCCGAGAAGGATAAATTCGCATCCCGCCTTGAAGGACTGTAGAGAATCGATTTCATCTATGTAAAGATCGATCCTGTCGATAAATTCGTCTATCGGGTTGAAATATAACGCGCTTCTGTAATCGATGCTTCCGCCGCCCACTTCGGGATAATATCCATACAGATTCCAGTTCACGCTAAAAACGCTGTCGCTCTGGCAATATGGGATGATTGTCGCATTAAAAACGAAATAGTGATTGAACCACGAACTAACTCCAATGAAGTCGCGTCTTGAGGCAAACTGAAAGTAACTCGAGTCGCTATCGTTGTTAAACCTCATGTTGATAGTAGTTGCGTAAAATGTCGATCCTTCACCGGAATCCGGCGTGAAACTTCCGGTGGCTTGGATTTCCATCAACTCCCATTTATCTCTTACTATACCGTCGAATGTGATTATGTTTGTGTCGGTGGCGAGGGTGATTACATCGATTATCTGCCACGCGCCGTCCTCGCCGTCTTCCCCCGGCGGTCCGGCAGGCCCCTCGCACGCGATAAAAAGGGCTATTGTGAGACATGAATAAAATATAACTCTTTTCATTTACATTCTCCTTTGCCCTATCGGGCGGTTTGGTTGCGGTTTGGTTTCATTGGTAATCTCCCCGAGTTTTCGGCTTGCTATGTTTTGCCTCGAAATAAAGGTAAAACGCCTTCTCCTCGGTGTCAAGAGTTAATTGTGATCCAGCCATGGTTTTTCTCCGGTTTGAATTCGTTGGTCAGGGCGATCTCGCCGTGCGGGCCGCGGAAGATGGTTTGTGTTTGTGCGTGAATACACACTCCGTCGCCCTCGGCGCCACCCCTCTTTTTAGAGGGGAATTTGCGCATTCCTCTCGCGGCGGTGCGGACGAGGGGGGCGGAGAGGTTGGTGCGTAGGGGCGTTTCGATACGGCCCTCCGGCCTACTCAACGACCGATCGTCGTCGTTCGGTTCATCGGGCGTTTCGGCTTCGCTCAACGACCGGTCGTTGTCGTTCGGTTCGTCGTCGTTTTGGTTCCCGAGCGGAGTCGAGGGGGGCGGGTCCATGAGGATAACCTTCGTTACCGGTTCGCCCAGCGCGGTGCCGACGACCACGCGATGTTTTATCGGCGATTGCGCATCGAGGGCGAAGGCCTGATATTTGCCGTCCTTGAGCGACTGCGTGAGCGCGCTCGCAGTGCCGGTGGTGCCTTTCGCCTCGAAGATGCCCAGCGAGCCGTCGGGGAAGGTGCACACGAAGTCGGGACATTTGGAGCCGGTGGGCACGACGAGGCCGGCTTTGACCATCGCGGAGGCATCGGCCCAGGTTTCGCAGTGGAAGATCTCCTCCATCGCCCAGGCGGTAAAGCCCATGCCGAACTCGTCCGCGGCGACGCCTTTTTTGTGCGGGTCTTCGATGTCGAGCGCGAGGGCGAGTTTTTCGTCGGCGCCGAAGGCGAAGCCGTATTTCCAGAAGGGATACAGCGAGACGGTGGCGAAGGGGTCATCGGAGAGGTTCGCCTCGCCGATTGTTCGGCAGAGGTGCATGGGGAGGAGGTTCCAGTTCATCTGCCCGCCGATGTTCGGGAATTTGCGGAACTCGACCGAGACCTTCTTGCCGAGCTGGAGGTTAGCGAACATGGCCTCGAAGAGCGGGAATTCGGCCTCGTCGAGGTTGACGATTACGGTGTTGTTTTCGATGGTTATGTGCATGGTGTTGCCTTGCTAAACTTTAATGGGCGATTATTTGTTATCCTCTCACAATTAGATAAATTGAAAGCAATATCAATAAAACGAGAACATATCTGTCGAAATTGATTTGCGATAGGCGGCGGATAAGCCTGTTTGCGAGCCAGCTACCCGCGATCATAGCGAGCCCGAGGATCAGTCCTAGCGTCCAGAATTGGTTATCAAGAGTCAAGGAATTGCCGTAAATGATAGTTTTCGTTGCGTGCATCGCGACTGCAGTAGTTGCCTCGCTTGCGATGTAAGCCACCGGCGGAAGTCCGAGGGAAAGGAATACCGCCGCGCCTAATGTGCCTGCGCTTCCAACAAGGCCTGAAATAAATCCAGTAATAGCTCCGCCGGTGAAGAGTAATCTGTTCGATGGCTTTAATTTCAGAATTTTGAAGAACTTCAGAACGGCAAACACAAGCACCGCGACGCCTATCACTCTTGTAATAATCCCTCCCGGGACTTTTAGAAAAGATATTGCGCCAATTACACAACATGGTATCGCTCCGATTAGAAAAGCGCCCACAGATTTCCAGTCTATCTGCCGAAAACCGAAGCCTGCGCGTGAGAGGTTGCCGATCATTTGCGCGACGGTAAGAAGCGGAACGGCCTCTTGCGGCCCGACCACCGCGACAAGTAGCGGGAGGATTAGTAGCGCGCCTCCAAAGCCAGCCGAACCGGAGATTATGGCGGCAATGAATGCTACCAGTATTAAAATGGCGTATTGCATAACGGATTCCCTGGTTTAGATACTATGCTCGGTAATTGATAGTTTTCGATGGTTATGTGCATGGGGATAGGCTCCAGTGTTTTTAAAAGATTCCTCCGCGCGCGTCTTGAAATTCGATCAGTGGGATTATCCCCGCCATGTAGCCGAGGAAGCTGTCGTATGCCAGTTTCCATTCGAGAATGCCGGAATAGCCCTCGATTTCCACGACAGCGCCGGGAATTTTATCCACTTTGTAATGCCATATCTGAACGCTGTTATCTTGAATATCCCTTTGCTTTATCTTCTCGTGATTACGAATTCTCTCCACCAATTCCTTATCGACGATGACTGTTGCAGTGTTCGAGCTGATAACCTTGAATTTTTCCTCGACATCGGGGAATTTCAGGTTTCGTTCGGCTTTCGCGATTTCGTTTTCGTGCGCGCCGGATTGGTTTTTCATACGGATTTCCGTTTGGATTGCCTCGGTGCAATATTCGGGGCTCACCATGCCTTTCTCGAAAAAGCTCTCCAGAATCATCGATGAGGTGTCGAAGAGCGGGTGTTTCTTGAGGAAATTGTCGAAGCGAAGCGTAAAATCCCAGACCTCTGCGGAGGGGAATTCGTTGCCGCGGTTGACTCGACCGGCGATCTGCAGGATGCTGTTGAGACTGCATCTTTCGCGGAACCCGGTGCGGAAGGAGAAATCGACGCCAGCTTCGACACATGAGGTCGCGACGAGTGTCCAATCGACATCCGATTCAACCTTGTTGAGGCGCGCTTTGATTTTTTCAAGAGTCGCTTCTCTGTCCTTCGGGGAAAGCGCGGTCGAGAGGTGTTCGACGCTATTTTGACCAGACTTTTTAGAAAGTGCTCTGGCAATAACCGCCGCCGATTGCACTGTATTGACGATTAGAAGCCTCGGGCCGGGGAATTGCGATGACCATTCGATTACTTCATCGAGGCCCATCGGATTGGGTTCGGTTTTGAAATCTATGCGATGTCCTTCGAGTGAGACGGCTTTTTCGCGCGTTTTGTCTTCGATAAGGTCGGGTAGCTTAGTCTCTTTGCCCTCTCCGGCAATTTCCTCTATTTCCCAGAATTTCGACAACGAGCCGGAGCCGAGGACTATGTGACATCCCCAGTTTTCCGTGAGTTCTTTGAGCCAAAGCCACGCCTGCGGCCAAAGTTCGGGCGGAAGCGCCGCGTGGGCTTCATCTATGAAAATCGCGGAACCGGCGAGGTTGTGGATTTTTCGGAGAGCACTTGTTCGATTGCTCGCGAGGGTCTCGAAGAACTGCACCGCCGTCGTTACAACAACTGGCGCGTGCCAGAGGAAGGCATATTGCCTCGCCATGATGGATTCCGGTTCGTCGCCATCGCCGAAATCCGCGCGGTGGTGGTGCGCCGCGACGATGTCGTTCGCGTCCTCATCGCTTTTTACCAATGACTCGCGATATCTTTTCACCGATTGGTCGATTATGTTCGTGAAGGGCAGGACGACGAAGATTCGGCGAAGGCCTTTTTCTTCGGCGGCTTTCAGCAGATGCGCCATAACAGCAGTTGTTTTGCCCGTTCCGACCGGGCTATCGCAGGCGAACATCGGACTACTCGGTTCCGCGTTTCGACATGAGTCGTAGGTTTCGACTCGAATCTCGGTGCGTTCGTCCGATTTTCCCTTCGCAAGGCCGGAAACATAGTTATCGAGAAGTTTAAGTCTTTTCGAGGGTTCGAGGCGAATTCCCGGTTTGACTTCGACTCGACTGCAATGTCGCGCCGTATCGCTATGGTCTGCATCGACGAGGCATGAGAGGGCGAAGCGGAAGAAGAGAGGACTCGGTTTTTTCGGGGGATTAGCTTCTATCCCGCGCTGACCGATGATTTCAAAATGTTCTTGAAGATAGTCCTGAAGTTTGGAATCGGTATGCTTCCAGACCTCTTTGTTCCTTTCCCTGAAACAGGAATCCTTTGTTGATGCGTTTTCATCGGGGAAATCGGGCAAACCCTTGTGGTGGCTGAGCGTGAGTATGGTTGAAATCCCCTGTCGCAAGCTCTTTAGATATGCGGCACCGGCGTCCCAATGAGCGATAGGGAGATGGTCGCATTTCTTCCTACCGGATAGGACATCCTGATTTTTTTCGTCGAGCTTGCCGAGGTCGTGGAACTCCGCCGCGAGGCGAACGGCTTCGATAAGCCGTTCGCCTTCGTCGGACATATATTCCGCCACACCTCGCGCATTTTCCTCCGCTAGCCTTGCGACATTCTCGACATGCTCGCGGTAGGTTTGCGTTCCAACTCCGAATTCGGGTCTTGCGCTATGTGCGAGTGGCTCGTTCATTTCACTTGCCTGCCATGAGGTCTTTGACACTTCCGATTTTGTCTTTTATCTCTTTTGGCAGATCTTTAGGTGCCTCGTAATCGTCCCATGTGGTCGAGGGTTCGCTTCTATCGCCCTTCTTTTTAGGGGTGAGGGCGTCGATAATCTCGAAATCGTTGCACGAGCCGAGGGCGTCTTTGTGTTCAACGAACCACGCGTGGCGGACATTGACCTGCGGGCGGATGTAGGACGGATTGTGCGGATAGGCATAGGGAATCAAAGCCAACATTAGGTCGATGTCCTTCTGCGTGCAACCGGATTTCACCGCCGCAGTCGGGTTGATGAAGAAGGGCATACAATAAACGCCGTGCTGAACGATTCTGAAGGCGAGGGGAGCCATGCCGCGGTCTTTATTGCCTTCTACTCCGGCTTTGTTCGTTGTCGTTTGTCGGTCTATTTCGATAGGAGAAATCGATACGCCGAGGCCAAATTGAACGACGCCTGTTTTGATCGAAGACTGCCGACCTTCTTGGCCTTCTTTCTTACTGCTTTCGAGGAAAGTATTCCCAAAGAGACGTCCATCCCAGTATTTACCTGTGAATTTGTCATCTACGATTTCTTTCTCGATTTCATCTCGATTTCTTCCACGGCTCTCAAGGATTGCGAACTCTTCCTCGTTTAAGCTCAGCTTTTTTGCGATTTCCTGCCAAACCGGCCCGTCTTTGGCCTCGACAAGATCGCGGAGCTTGCGTTTGAACGAGACTGGGGAGATCATCCCACGTTCGTCGTGTCTCTGGCGCGGATCGCTTTCGCGGTCGGGGTCGCCGTTGGGGTTGGAATTTACAACTTCGATGACCAAAAGGCCGGTTCCTCTTTTAATGTCTGTCATTTCGATACCTCCTGATTAGTTCGTTTTGTTTTCGTTAGTGTTTTCGTCCTGATCGACCTCTTTCGGCTCTCGTGCGAGGTAGCCGAGGAGTAGTTGCGCCTTTTCGGCGTCGCGCATTCTCTCCGGCCATTCGGTCTCGGAAAGTTCGTTCGTGATTTCGCCCATTCTCTTGAGAGTCCATCTCGATAATCCGGTGCCTCTCGTTGTTGCCCAGCCTTGATAGACCGGAAGCCTGTCGCTGAGTTGCGACATAGCCCTTTTGGGATCAACAAGTGCGGTTCGCATCATCGCGTTGCCGATGAGTTGGTTCGGGATTCCTCCCTGTCCTTTTTCGTCTCCGCGAACATTCTTGCAATATTCTTTGTGCAGAAGATCGACGAAGGCGAGGAAGCGCCCCATAAGAAACGGTGCGTTTTGCATGTAGTCCTCCTTGTGTATGTTTAGTTTGAAGAGAAGTAGTCCGATTATCGGCGGCAGAAGATTGACCTGATGAACCGCCTTGAAACCTTTGTCTTTGTTAGCTTTGCGAACCCAACCCTTGCCGGGAAAGCTATAGTCCTTGCTTCCTTTTTGCTTTTCGTGTGCGAAATCGAGAAGCAAGGGAGTGGAGTTTTTCATTGCAAGGTTCAGCGCCCTTTCGATGATTGGAGCCGCAAAGCTTTCGGTCTCCATGAGAAGCTTTATTCCTTCCCCGATTCCCAAGCCGTGGGTCTCTGTCATCTTCATCTCTGAACCGTCGCGAATCCATTGGCACTGAAGGCATTTGACAACCTCCGACGGAAAGGGCGTGCTGGGTTCGGCTAATAAGAACGGTATATTTGCGCATCCTTTCTCCCATTCTTCAGCGGCGTAAGGCAAGCGGCTAAGCTCGTATCGTTCACTGAAGAGGACTTTAGTTCGAAAACCGTCGGGTTTGACTAAGATGAAAATATTCATCTTAGCATCGGGAACTTCTTTGACAATCCCATGAACCAAAGGGATTACCCTTGCCGCTTTTGCCTCGAAGTTGACGCCATCAGGATCGGTTTCATCATCTTCCGGCGCGAAAATGTCTGCCGATTCGGGAATGTTTTTCGACAACTCCGATGGATAGGCGAAGAGAAGTCCTCTACCGTATCCCGATATTCCAGTTATGTTTGCCCAAGTCTTGCCCTTGCGGTTCTCGTCGCCGAGCCATTCGAGAGCGGCTTTAAAATCTTCGCGAACTACAAGACCGACTGGAAAACTCTCGGAGCCGATCTTATCATATCTATACTGACATTTGTGCTCCTCAAACATTGCTCTTAGCTTAACTTTACCGAGAATCGGTAATTGTATCTCCGGCAGTTTGTCTTTGGCTTTTTCGTAATCAATAGGTTTATTGAAAGCATCGAAGGCGCTGGGATTCCAATCGCTTTTATCGGCTTCGCATAGTCTTGAGTTAATCCACTTGAGTGTTTTCCAATGGTTCACAGGATATTCAAATTTCCCTTCTGGTTCTAAAACTAAAGAGCTTTTACTCGATAGTAATCCAGCCCAAATTTTTACATTGCCGGGTTCATTTCGAATCTTTTCGAAAGCCAGCTCCATAAGCTGTTTTGAGAACTCTCCAGTTTTTATTTTAGAGACTCTTGCAAACAACTCGGATAGCGCTTGATATTCGGGGTGTATTTCACCGAGGATTTCTTCGAGTTCGGATGGAATCCTATTGATACAACCTTCGATTGTTTTCTCTTCGGTATCAGCGCCAGCTGGGGTTTTTCTGACGGAGGAATACTGATTCAAGAAGCTGACCATTTCTTCGGGGTCAATATTCTTTTTATTAGTCAGTTTGGAAAATTCTTTACTGACTTCGACTTGAATCACAAATTCAAAGTTAAACACAGGGAACGAGGCTTGATTGTTACCAAATTTTCTCATATTTTTTATCTCATCCCTCTGCACCTGTTGAATAGCCTTTAAAACCCCGTCTTCACCGACATATACTTTGAAAGTTTGCGTATTTGGCAGTTCTTTCAAATCTTTATGCCAGGACTGCATGGATATGCCCGCATCTTCCATGCTCTCGCTTAGGCTTTTCAGTTCATTCAGCATAATTCATCACCCCCCTTTCGATTTTGATATTTTGGATATAAACCGGATCGTATTCCGAGTTCTTGCCGTGCGGGAAACAGGTCTTTAGCATGCTGGGTATGGTCAGATTGACATCCTCGCATACTCTCGTTTCGTCGCGGAACGGGCCGACATAGTCCGGCACGAACTCTTTCCAGCCGAGGCAAGGCATCTCGAACATCTTGCCTTGCCGGAGCCGCCTTTTGAATCTCGCCGCGTAGGCATGCGCGCCATTGGTTGTGATTATCTCTCCTTTCTCATCACGAAAAGGCTTCTCGTGGTCGCATACGACATCGGCATAAAGCCGGTAGCAGACATCGACCAAGATAGTCGCGAGCAATTGGTAGCTGTTGCCCTTTTGCACGCTCTGGGTTTTCCGCAACGGTCCGCCATAGTTGGTTGTGTAGGGCTGAAGAAAGATAGGCTTACAAACTTCGACCTTCGTCGGCACTATCTCCGCCGCCTTGTCCCAAAGGATAGACTCGAATATCCCTTTGACCGCACCGAATGTAGGCGCAGGATAGCTCACTGGAGCGTCTCCGGTATCTGGTCGCGTCCACATCGCGGCTGGTCCCGAGATTTCAAGCCGCACTTCGTGTTCCTTCATTGTTCCTCCTTGGTTATATGATTAACATTACTACTAATGATCAATGTCATTTTGCAATTTACGAATGTAATTCTCTCTGTCAAGTCCTTTTTTTTTAGAAAAATGCCCTAAGAAGAGGTCACTTCTTAGGGCAATTTTAGCCATGCAATAAACATGACTACTTTTCAATCCACGCGCCTGCGAAAGGCGCGATGGTTTGAAGATACTGGTATAAACGAAAAAGTCCAGTTCTAAATATCTCAACCGCGCCACTGCGCTGGCGAGCTTTGCGAAGCGTTCGTCGAATGAAAAAAAGCTCTTGGCGAGCTTCATGACTCCTTCGAGATGTTCTTCGACAGACTGGCCATCGGAAAGATTACCATTCTTGCAACGTGCGTAATATAGGGGTTGTTCAGGCATATCTGCTCCTCCAAATAATGGTTTGCGGCATTCTGAGAATAAATTCCCGCGTGCCACTTGGCAAAAATCTTCTTCTAATATAAGTGAATTACGAGAAACGACAAGCAGAAAAAAACAATACTGTGAATAATATATTGATAAATACCTTAAAAATTAACGACACTTACGCATGGAATTGCCTAAAATAATCAATTAGGCATATGATAGCTAAAATCAAAATCTTGACATCCGCGAATATCTTTCGTATCCTCAATAAAAATGAGGTTCGATATGGACGATAAAAAAGAATATGTTTTAGTTACTGACATCGGAAGCACCACAACAAAAGGACTTCTGCTCGAAAAGAGCGGGGGAGGGCTGTGTATCGCTGAGCAATTCGATACACCCACCACTGTCGAAAAGCCGCACGAGGACGTCCAAGAGGGGCTAACCAATCTTATTCGCGAGTTCGAGAAGCGCACAGCAAGCGATTTCGGATACAAAGGCAACTCTATAGCCATTGAATACCTCACAACAAGTTCTGCAGGCGGAGGGCTTCAGATTCTTGTTTTCGGGCTTTCTTCGGTCGAGACCGGCACTATCGCCGAGATGACTGCCTATGGCGCGGGAGGTATCGTTCTCAAAACCTTCACCGTGGACGATAAGATAAGTCCGGTCAGCAAGATGCGTCTTATGCAGGAACTTCACCCCGATATGATCCTCATGGCGGGTGGTATCGACGGCGGAGCGATCGCGCCCATTGTCGAGCTTGCAGAAATTCTCAGCCTCGCGAAACCAACACCGAAATTCCGGCAGGGCGAAAAAATTCCATTAGTCTTTTGCGGAAATGTCGAGGCACGCGAATTTGTTGCAGACATTCTCGACGACAATTTCGAGGTGCATATCGTCGATAATGTCCGTCCCGACATGGAAACGCTTGTAACCGAACCCGCAAAACGCGAGATACACAAGCTGTTTATGGAAAATGTGATGGAGCGCGCCCCCGGATATTCCGGACTCAAAGAAATTGTATCCGCGGATATTCTCCCGACCCCCGCCGGTGTGGAGAAGATACTCCTACGATATGCCGAAAAGCGCGGCGATAACATCGCAATGGTCGATATCGGCGGAGCGACAACCGATATTTTCACTGTCCTAAAGGGCATACATAATCGAACAGTCGCGGCGAATATCGGAATGAGCTATTCTCTATCGAATATTCTTGCTGACACCGGAATAAATCCCATAATGTCCCACCTCGAAGGTATCGACGAGAATAGTGTTCGCGATTATATAGCGAATAAAACTTTAAATCCAACATATGTCCCCAATTCATTTGTCGAGAAAAATATTGAACATGCCTGCGCAACCGAAGGTATCAGAATCGCATGGGAAATGCATCGGGCGATGAACTTCAAAGCCGCGAAGGTTGGATTTCTCGATAGAAGAAAGAAATGGCTCAAAGACGCAAACCCATGGGAAGAAGTTCTCTTTCTCAATCGAAAAGAAGAATTCTTCCAATTGTCCGAGATATCCCTTATTATCGGCGCAGGGGGAGTAATTTCTCATATGCCCGCGCAACGTGCGCTCACTCTTCTCGCGGAAGCCTTCAAACCCTCTGGAATTACCGAGATCGCGGTGGACAAATTCTTCAAATCCCCACATCTCGGCGTTCTCTCAACTGTCAATCAAGAGGAGGCGGTCAGACTTTTCGAGCGTGAGTGTCTCGAATTCATAGGCCATGTTATCGCTCCGATGGGCAAATGCAAAGGTAAAATCGCGCTGAGAGTCGAAAACCTGCGCAACAACGAGTTGTTCGAAATCCCCTACGGCCAAACTCTGGTTCTGAACTCCGGAGGTGATTTTCGTATCACCTGCGGCAAAGGGCTGTTTCTCGACAAGGATAAAAACTCGCACGAAATCCGCACAGAAAAACCCATCGTGTTCGATTGCCGTGGAAGGGGGAATCATTTTATCGAAGGCTCGATCGAAAAGGCAACAATCGACGAAGTTTTACCAAAGATGCGCTTTCCCGAAAGATCTCCCGAATCTGGCGAGTTCGAAATCGCACGGAAACTTCCCTACAGCGGCGATATCCTCGTCAAAACCGGCGACGAAGTTGTCCCCGAAGACATTGTCGCCGAAAACCGCTTCGGCCCGCCAAGGCTATACATCATCGATATTAACAGAATACTCGGTTACGAAGACCGGCTCACACGCGATGAATTCTCCGAGGGCCTTCTCGTTTCCGAAGGCGACAGCATCAAAATCGGCCAAAATATTTTCCAGTCGCACCGAGGGATTCTCGGCTCGAAAATCAACACCCACTCGCCGGTGCGCGGCAAAATCACCAAAATTGAGGATTCCGGAATAATCATTCTCCGCGAAATTCAGGATTACGACGGCAAACCCAAACATATCAACATCGCGAAAGAACTCGAAATCAAGCCCAAACATGTCCCCGGCTATTTTAAATTCAAGGTCGGCGATTTCGTCGAGGCCGGAAGAATCCTCGCCTCGGATGTCAAACATGGCCGTCTCGCGCAATCACCGGCAACAGGAACAATCAAAAATATCGACACCGAGACAGGCATCGTCACGATTCAATACGACGTTTCGCCGACACCGCTCTACGCCTTCGCACGAGGAACTATCTCCGATGTCCGGCCGAATTTCGAGGTGAAAATCCGCGCGAAAGGAATACAACTTTTCGGATGTGTTGGCTTCGGGGGCGAGTCCAGCGGAGAGTTAGCGGTAATCGAGTGGTGTGGCGACACAATCCCTAACCCCAAACGCAAAATCGTCGCGTGTATGTCGCAGATCGACTCGCAATTCCTTCGCAAATGCGCCGAGATAGGCGTTACAGGCGTCATCGCGCCTTCGATTGCGAACGCCGAATGGGTGACCTTCCACGGACGCGAAATGGGCGTCGCAGTTACAGGCGACGAGAAAATCCCCTTCCCCGTAATAATCACAGAGGGTTTCGGCGATTATTCCATCTCGGGAACCTATCGCGAAGTTCTATCGAGAAATGTCGGCAAAACAGCGAGCCTTTCCGGGCGAACACAAATCCGTGCAGGCGTCATTCGGCCTTTAGCGCTGATTTATGATTAATTTTCACGACTGAGCAGGGGAGACGACCTCTTTCGGGGCGGGAAAATCTCGATGCATCTTCCCATTTACCCGCTACACCTTTCAATCTATCGTCTTCGATGAATCATCTATGCAAATCAATTAGTCATATTTGCAATAGTCTGCATCATATCTTCAATTAACTATAACAAAGATGCAACTACATCTACCATTTACTTAATGCAATAGCATTTTGATGAAATGAGATGATACAAAGATTCAACTCAATAGAATAAAGACTCAACACATGAAAGCATTGATTGCATCAATATTATATTGCATTGCATCAAGATACCTATGTAATGCATCAATATTATGTTGCATTACATCAATCATCTAATACTTTGCATCAAATTAATATTGTTTAGCATCAATATAAATCTGCACTGCATCTAGATATTATTGTATTGCATCAAATTATTATTATTTTGCATCGATATACTACTGCATTGCATCGATAATCTATTGCATTGCATCGATGTTGCATCACAGAGGGTAGAAGCTGAAGGTTTTCCTATCGATGGGTCACGGTCGAGGAGTTTTTTGTGTCTCGTTGCGGATTTTTTCGAGTGCAGGGTTGTTTTCGAGGGGGTCGTCGAAGGGAAGGCGTCGTTTGCGGGTTTCGGGGTCATAATCGGTCGGCAGATTCGCGATTCGGCGGACAGCGAGCCTGCATTGGAAAACGCCGAGGATTTTATCCAAACCCTCGATCGAGCCTTTGGTTCGGCCCTTCAGGATGCGCGTGATTGTGGCGTTCGAGACACCGGCGCGTCTCGCGAGGTCGGCCTTGGTCATGTTGGTCTCCTCCATGAGACACTTGATAAATGTAGCGATTTCGTTCATTTTAGCCTCCAATTATTTGAGATACACGATCCGTTTCGTCGCCGTCTTCTCCGTAGGGTCGAGGTCTCCTCGCCCGCCGACACGCGCTCTGACGAGATAGACGCCACTGCCGAGGGAGGGGTCGGGTTGCCAGATGAATTCGCAATTATTAATAGACACGGCGTCTCGCCGTGTGTCGAGCGGGACGCTCGACCTATTATTCGGCGAGATTGCTTCGTTGGGCTCCGCCCTCCTCGCAATGACGTCTATCTTGCGCCCGTTCACATCGTAAATCTCCACGTCGAACGGGACGGGAGACCCGTCCCCTACGCGCTCGACCGCGATGGTTACCGCGGAATTGAACGGGTTCGGGTGGGCGGTGAGAGAGAATGTTGACGGTAGCAAGGTGGTTTCGCTGATTACGGCTGGGACATGGTTTCCGAGGGAATCGACACGGAAACCAAGACATCGCGTAAGTCCTGCGCTATGAACACCCGCAACAGCGTAATCTCCGTTTGACATTACTCTGAGTTTTTTCCCGGCTTTCGTAGTTCCGGGCGTCGAATACCTCAAAGTGGAAATTGTATCGGCATTCATGGCGTCAAAGACTATCAACCCAATGTTCATAAAATCATTATACCCTAATATTATTCGATTGTCTGAAATCTGCTCTGAACCGAAAATATAAGATTGTGAGTAAAAATCGTAAGTTTTTTGCCACAGGAAGTTTAAATCCAGGTCCAGCATGGCTATCCAGGCAGTATAATACCAGGCACCTGCAGGTGCTGTTTGGCCAAACAGATAAATAGCGCTATCTCCAGCGAGCTCGGCTGAAAATGTGAAGGTAGAATCGAAGGGCAAGACCACGCCGTTCAAGGAATCACCGTCCTCATCGATTTGAATAACAATTGATTTAGCATTCCAATCGACTGTATCCTGAATGCTACCTACCAAATAATATGTGTTATTCGATGCGATAAGAACATCGTAAAACATCACTCTTCCGCCGCAATCCAGTGTGTCCGCCCAAAGCAAATTCCCATCAGAGTCAGTTTTAAAAATCCAACCCATATAATCTCCCGATGAAACCTGATATCCGGCGATTATACAATTATAATCCGAATCGAATTTAAATACCGGAAACATATCGGAGCGATATATATCATAGGTTTTGTAGTCCAATAAATTACATTCCGAATCCAGTTTAATTATTCCTATATTCCATTCGGTTCCATTGTAATAATATCCAACTATCCAGATCGTAGAATCAATGCCATATTCCATATTGTATGAGAATAAAGTCGATTCAATATGGGCAAATCTTAAGACATTTAACGAATCCCCACCCATATTAGTTTCAAGTAGAGTGACTTTTTGCGCTTCGGCAAGCCATAACATATGCCCGCCTGGTAAATCGAGAACGTCCCGGGAAAGACTCATGTGAGGATCGAGTTGGTAGCCCCTTTCCCAGGCGGAAAGGGGCAAGGCCGCGAGAAAAAAGATTCCGAGTAAACAAATAGCTTTCGTTTTCATAATATTCCTCCTGCTATTTCAAATATACGACCCTCCGCGCCATTTCGCAATCGCCAAATGTCGCGCGGACGAGATAAACGCCGGAGGGTAGGGATTTATCCGGCGTCCAGATATATTCTTGGGTTGTAGGGGTCAACCGCGTTGACCCGTCGATCGGGCGTATGCAATACGCCCCTACGGTTCCGCCTTCAACCATTCGCCCGTTCACGTCGTAAATCTCGACGTCGAACGGGACGGGAGACCCGTCCCCTACGCCATCGACGGCGATTGTTACCGCGGAATTGAAGGGGTTGGGGTGGGCGGAAAGGGTAGAGGATTTGGGTTTATTAACACATTTAGTTGATACGCCATAATCGAGTCCACTATGACCTAAAGAATCAGTTTTAATAACATATATTTGCGACGAGTCAGCATCGGATAACCCACCTTCAAGCCGCTGAAAAACACCAGCAATAAGATACCCGCCATCATTTGTTTGCACAAGTGTATTTACATCTCCGCTAGCAGTATCAGGCCGACGGTCACCATAATTACGAACCCATACTGAGTCTCCGAAAGAATCAGTTTTCATTAGGAAAACATCGCCTTCAAAAGAAGATGTCTGTCCAGCAATAATAAATCCTCCATCTGGAGTTTGCTGAAATACTCTTCCAAAATCGCACTCTGAAGATTGATGGAATCTCTGCCAAACCATTTCTGCAGTGCTGTCTTCTAACATGAAAAACCAAATATCTTCTTTTAAGGTCGGCCAATCGAAAATAGTTCTGCCAAGAACAACAAACCCCCCGTCAACTTCTTGAACACATTCGCCCATGTCTATGCTAATACCATCAAGATTTCTAAGTGTTTTTGTCCAAAGAAGTTCGCCATTTTTGTCAGTTCGAATTACGACAATCATAAATTCTGTTAATGTTATTTCTCTGGTTATATAACCAGTAACAATATAACCGCTATCAGCAGTTTGCTCAACCCAATTGCCCCATGAAAGAAATGAAGGTGCATATTCTCGAACCCACATTGAGTCACCATATTCATCTGCCTTAATTAGTATTACGGAAGAATGCCCGCCTGGCTCACCATAACCACCAGTAATTATGTAACCTCCGTCGTATGTTTGCTTGATACTGTATCTATCAAACGTCGTTACATGGTATGCATCATAGTCCATTCTTTTGGTCCAAATAGAATCACCATATACGTCTGTTTTTAAGAGCCAAAGCTGTTCTGATTTATGGGCAAGACATATATATCCACCGTCATCGGTATGACAAACAGAATGGAGAGTAATATCTGTATCATACTGAGTATAATTGGTCCACAGAGTATCTCCATATTCATCAATTTTTAAAAACCAGGTCCCATAATAGTCCCAATGTCCAGTTTCTGACCTTCCTGTTGCACAAATCATATAACCACCATCGGAAGTTTGATGGGCATAGCGAGACCCTTCTGGTCTTTTGCCTCCATATATTTTCTCCCATTTTTGTGAGGCTAATGAGGAAAATGATAACACGATAAATAAAACACACTCTATTTTAAATCTCATGATTACCTTCTTAATTTAAGGGGCGGCTGTTGTGGCCGCCCTTGTTTTTTATCGGATTAAATAAAGCTTACCTTTTAACTCACCGGTATTATATCTTATCCTGTAAAAATAGATACCTGATTTCAACTCCGTTTCTGGATTCCAATAGGCAGTATAGACACCCCAATTATCTTTCATTTCGATAACATCGCTAACTTTACGACCGGATAGATCGAATATCTCAAGCCAAACATCATTTTTTGAATCGTAGAATTCAATTCTACAAACCGAGTTAAAGGGATTTGGGAGAGCACGTGAAGAAACCGCAATTTTTTCTGGTTCCGAAAGAATTCTTTTAGCAGGGCCTTCTTCATTAGCAGAAAGCGGCAGTGAAGGAGGCTCTGTTGTTACCCATCGTGGAATTCCATCTTTCGGTGGGCCATCACGTAAAACATCAGAAGTATCTCCATCGAAACACGAAGTATCCATTTGAAGAGGCTTTTCTTCCAAATATTCATATACCCACTCTGGGAGATTTTCAGGATCCAATCGTGTCACTGCGCCAAATTCACTTTCAGTCCTTTTTGCACCTGAGCATTTCAAGTCAAGATGGGAAGTATAAGCACTACCTCCATCGTTGTGCCAAGTGTAATTGCCATGGAGTGGATATAAATAGTTTGTAGTAGATGAAAAGGTCCCTGTAGAAGGAACCCATTGTCCAGCGCTATAAACAGTTTCATCAGGTAAGTCATCAGGGTGAAAATACGGGCTCCAATACTTAAATGGAACATCGCATCCAGCTACACTCCCAGTAAAAATGAATGCTGAATACCAATTATCCGAACGCAAGTCTAGATATCTTTGTTCCTGTATTCCCCAACCGGTTATTATTTGGCTACCAGAATAGCCAGATTGCATATAGAAAGAATAAGTTCTCAAGGAATCCCACTGATTCGGACTAAGAATGGCATCGGTGGGTATTGAGTTCCAACCACCTGTGTGGACATCGTATATAAAGGCATTGGGACCTGAAGCGTCAGTGAATACATCTTCTAATTTTTCATATTCAGAGTCTAACCTTACTGGAAGACTATAAATATTATAACCACTTATCCATTCGATTGCAAATTGGTTTTCAATGTCATAATCGATTGAGAGATAATAGCAAAGGCCTAATCGACATGCCCCAATATTCTTTACGCGGATAATTAGCGGGTAATATAAACCGGGAAGAAGAGTTGTTTCCGTTAGGTCCACCCTTACCAATGTGTCTGCCATATAAGCTTTGTAATCAACTGGATAGCATTCTCCACTTAAGCAAACTTCGACAATGGAATCATCTGCACTTCCCCAGAATGTTACTCTAGATTTTTGATAGTTAAGGTCAGGATCGTATGGTATCGGCGAAACCCAACTGATAAACAAGTAGTCTCCGGCAGGTACTCCGCGAGGAAATGTTGTTCTGCCACCATCAGCATCGAAACTTATCCATCGCGAACCATCTATGGATATTTTTTCTGTGGGATCAAGAGGCCAAGGATCGGTTGTTACTTCTACAGCATATTGTCCTGTTCCTCCTCCAAGCAGTATGTGAGTATCATCACTGACCTTCGATATGGTTCCTTGAGCAACTACTGTTGTGAAAATAATTATTATAAGTATCTGTATCAAGAATATCATTCTTTTCATTTCAAACTCCTCGAAATTGGTTTAAGTTCATTTCTCACGGAATCTCCCTGCACGAGCCCGAAAACTCGCGCAGGGGAAGTTAAATGAACTTGAGTCTGTCCGTCAGAAATAGAGATAATTGACGCCCCCCCCCCATATCTTTCAGGAGTTTCTAAGCGCTTTAGACCGGCTACTGCCTTTCTCTTATGTCCGTTTCGTTCGTTCATAAGCGTCCTTATTTTATCCTAATGAAAAAATAAGGAAAATATGTCTCGATGTCAAGAAATATTTGAAGACAATAATACAGTCATATTTGACTCTAATGCCGAGGAATTACTTCAGATAGACGATCCTTTTCGTCGCCGTCGCGCCGGTCGCTTCGGCTCTGCTCAGCGACCGAGAATCGACCCGCGCCCGGACGAGATAGACACCGGAAGGGAGGGATTCATGTGGCGACCAGATATATTCTTGGGTTGTAGGGGTCAACCGCGTTGACCCGTCGAACGGGCGTATGCAATACGCCCCTACGGTTCCGCCTTCAACCATTCGCCCGTTCACATCGTAAATCTCGACGTCGAACGGGACGGGGGACCCGTCCCCTACGCCCTCGACGGCGATGGTTACCGCGGAATTAAACGGGTTCGGGTGGGCGGAGAGGGTGAACAAATCGGGAAGGGGATGAGCATTTTCCGAAACGGGCGAAATCGCAGAAAGATCGAAACAAAAAACTCTGCCGCTTATATCCGCCGCGAAAGCGAGATTTCCAATAGAAGCAACACCGATAATCTTCGCGCCCGATGGCCGATAATAGCCGTCTTCCCAAATCGCCGCGCCGGTGCCGAGGTTCACGACCGAGAAGCCGCTTGTCCCAGCCGCCACAAGCAATCTGTTGTCGCCCCATGGCTCGATATCGAAAACATCGTCGTCCCAAAAATTTATTGTTGCGACATTTGAAAGCGATGATAGGTCGGAAATATCGACAATATGGATACCATTACCCCAAGCCGCGATGAAGGCTAAATAATCCCTCACCGAAATTCTTACCGCTTCCCCCGGAAGATTAAGCCATGAAATGGGGGCGGAAGCGCTTGCGAGATTCCACGTCGAGAAATCCACGCCGCTTTCGGCGACTAACACCGTGCCATCGGGGTAGCCGATTGCGTCCATCACAGCCGATCCAACGGAGAGAACCGAGACAAAACTCGCCTCGGAAGAGATGTCGTAAAGACGCATTCCATTCGCATTTGCCGAGACATACAACGAGTCTCCACGCGCGAAAACCGAGCGCGATGTTGTAGCATTGGCAATAGTTGTGTCGAGCGACAAAGCGAAGGGATTTGAGATGTCAACGATATGGAATCCGGATGTCCAATCGGCGAGATAGGCTTTATTTGCGGCACAATGAATCCATCGTCCGGCAAGATGGGTGTGCCAAGGCATAGTAAACCCGCTGAAAACGAGGCTATCGGCAAGAAACAGCCCACCGCCGATGACATATTCGATGGAATAGAGTTTCGGCGATTTCGCAAAGGCAAATATTCTGCCGGAATGAACATCGAGCCCTCGAAGTTCGCCGAGGCTTATCGACGCTTCGAGGCGGATATTGAGAGAATCCGCGGCGAAAATCGGCAATGAAACAAGCACGATGATAATTAACGTCAAAGCACGCATATTATCCTCCGATTGAAAATTCAAATTTCTGTCGATTCTTGCCAGATTCAAATCGGCATTTTCGACATCGACCTTTAAGAATATACGATGACTTTTTCTCGAGGTCAAGCAACCTTCGGTCAAATTTGTCCTATGGGCGAAAAAGGTTGAATTTGTGTCTTCTTATCAATAAGATAATAACAATTAGAGTTTTGCAAACGAGGCAAAATGTTTCGATATGTCATTGGAATCCAATTAGCTGTGGCCACTCTCCTTTTCGCGATGCCGGTCGATGTTGAAATGGCGGGCAAAGCCGCTCAAACCCATCTCGAACTTCACGCAGAGCATCTTCAGAATCCGGATAATAGAGCAATAGAGGCTATCGGTGTTCCTTATCTCCTCGGCGAGATGAACATTCTTCGCGACAGTAAAGATGACAGAGTTCTGGCTTATGTTTTCAACTTGGATCCAGTTGGATACATTGTGGTGAGCGGCGACACTCGAATAAAACCGGTCATTGTCCATTCCTTCAAATGCGATTTTCGCTTCGATGAAACTCCATCGAATATTATGTTGAAAATGCTTCGCGGCGATTTGGAGTATCGATATGCGGCTCTCGAAAAGACCTCGCGTGAGATAATCTCGGAGAATCTATCCGAATGGTCGGAATACCTCTCCGGTGGCGAGGGGCTTTTTCCACTCCATTCCTCGATGACAATCTACGGCCCTTGGTTCGACACAAACTGGGGGCAGAGCTATCCATATAATACGCGTTGCCCTATCGATCCCGAAACCGGTAGCCGATGTGTAACCGGATGCACCGCAACCGCCATGGCCATGATACACAATTATTGGGAATATCCTCCCTTTGTGGCCTTTGCACCGGATGAAAGCTATTATTCGGGATATACTTCTCCGCCGATTTTCATCGATGCCCCATCCGCGACCGACGATTCAATCCAATACGACAACGGAACCGGCCATCCATCCAACTCTGAAATCGCCAATCTTATGTGGGCATGTGGGGTTTCGGTAGGGTCATGGTATAGCTCCAGTGGAACCGGCGCTAATGTCTCCGCAAAGGACTATATCGACAAATGGGCATACAGCGAGAATGCACTCACGGTAAACGGAAGCAACACCGATTTCTACACCTATCTCTCCGAGGACATGATTGCCGGAAGACCGGTTCAACTCGCTATCTATCAATCAGATTGGTCGGGTGGCCATTCGATTAATTGCGATGGCTACAACAGTTCCACAAATCGTTATCATCTAAATATGGGCTGGGATGGCTATTCTAACGGCTGGTATTCGCTTCCCTCGGGAATGCCTTCGGGCTATTCGATTATCTATTATGGCGTTTTAAGATTAGAGCCTGATCCTCGCCCCGACGCTTCGAATAGTTGTGCTTCCGCAATTTCTATTTCACTTTCTCCAGAAGCTTCGACTTACAAAGATGCAATCTATCCTGCAGGCGATGAGGACTGGTTCACTTTCGCCGCCGTGCCCGAAAGTAGCTACATCTTCTACACACGAGGATCGACAAACACATACGGCGCGGTTTATTCATCTTGTGGCGGGGAAGTTCTAACATCTTCGACAACTGGCATTTCACGATACAATTTCTATGTGCAGTTTACACCTCCAGTCGCCGGAACTTATAAACTCCTCGTCAGGGGTGATAATTCCTCTGAGATAGGATTATACACGCTTCATTATAGAACAGGCCAAGGCCCCTCGATCAATTTCCTTCTACCCGCTCCGGAGGCTGTTCTTAATGAGGGTGCGAACCAAGTTGTGCAATGGATTAGTGCCGGAGTTCCAGATTTTACCCTCGCACGGCTCGACTACTCACTTAATGGCCCCGATGGCCCATGGAACACAATCACTGACTCGACAACTTTCACTTTCCATATCTGGCGTGTGCCCTATGTTCATTCTGACCAAACGAACGTATATGTCCGCGTTCAGAGTGTCGAATATAATTTTATCTCATCTGAAATAGGACCTTTGACCATTCTCGACGGCGCTAATATAGGAGAAGAATCAGATATACCCAAAGAAATAGAGATTAGCGCTTTCCCAACCCCATTTAACTCGACTTTGAGAATTTCTGCCCCGGAAAATGCTTCGGTTACAATATACGATATTCGCGGCTCTTTCGTATGCGAAATCGGCAAAGATAGGATGTGGATACCTTCGGAAGGTGCCGAATCTGGAATATATTTAATTTCGGTAAAATACGATGGCAAATCGAGGGCAATTCGCGCCGTTTATTTAAAATGAAACAGACTTCCCACTCATGCGATGGCAGTGAAAATGCTATAAAAAAGGGATTTTCGAGTTAGGGAATCGAAATTCAAATTTGATTTGACTTTGAGCTTCGGTTGTCTATATTAAATGTTCTTATTCGTGCTGTTCTGAAATTTGAAACTTCTAAATTAAACAAATACGAAAGGAGTGCTCTCGATGGTCGAGTATTTCAACAAGGGTGGATTCTTGATGATTCCGCTTTTAGCCCTGTTTGTCATCGGGATAGCATTTGGGATAGTCAAGCTCTGGCTTCTCATGAGAGCGACTGTCAACAGCAAAAAGTTCTTTGAGATGATCAAAGGCATTCTCAAAAAGGACGGTGTTCGCTCCGCAATCGATAAGTGCGAGAAAACTCGCGGCCCGCTTGCGGCATTGTTCCATGCCGGTCTCGAACGCGCAGACCGCGGCCTTTCATATGTCGAAAGATCTATCGAAAATGAAGCCGCTGTCCAGCTCGGTTTCCTCGAAAGAGGAATGGTCTGGCTCAGCACGATTATCAGTGTTGCGCCTATGCTCGGGTTCCTCGGAACCGTTCAGGGCATGATCATCGCCTTCGACCAAATCGCAAAATCGAACGACATCGTTCCGAGCGAGGTCGCCGGCGGCATCTCAACCGCGCTTCTAACGACCTTTAGCGGTCTGGCGATCGCGATTCCTATTCAGATATTCTATAACTATTTCGTGAATAAGGTCGATCGCATGGTTGTCGAAATGGAAGACTATTCTAACAAACTGGTGGAATTCCTCATCGACAACGATATGATCGCCGGATAGGAAGCGAAGTGCTTAAGGTAAAGAAACACGGAAAAGCCAGCTCGGAAATACCGACCTCGAGCCTTGCGGACATCGTATTCCTCCTGCTGATCTTCTTCCTTGTTACCACAAGTATGAACCCAGCTAAGGGATTGGGCATTACCCTTCCCCCGCCGGGGCAAGAGGTCAAGATCGCTAAGCAGAACATTCTCAATATTTTCGTTAATCCCCAAGGCCAGATTCTCGTCGGGGGAGAACCCGCCGAGTTGAGCCAGCTCCAAGCGATTATCGAAAAGAAAAGAATGGAATATAAAGCCGAAAGGGGACAGGACGAGGAGATTATCATAAGCCTGCTTACCCATGTGGACGCCGAATACAAAATGATGATCGACGTCCTCGATGAAATTAAAACTGCGGGCGCAAGAAAAATCTCCATCGCGACCCCTCAATTCTGACGAGATCGGTTATACCGGTGTCGATTTTCATTAACCGGGCTTTCGCTCGTAATTCCGGAGGGAAAATTGGCAATAGGATTCAAACAGAAAGCTAAACTTTCGAGCCAAATACCCAATTCATCGATAGCGGACATAGTCTTCTTACTGCTCATATTCTTTATGACCGTGACGGTTTTCAAAGAATATCAGGGCCTGCGTGTGCAACTGCCTACAGCAAAAGCCACACAGAAAATCGAGGCAAAACGCGATATTACCTATATTTGGATAGATAGGGAGAATCGCCTTAACATCGACGATATGATAATCTCATATGCCGAAGTTACGCCTATCATGTCCGGCAAGATGATCGATAACCCCGCCTTGATTGTCTCCATTCGCGCTGACGAGAAAGCGAAATACGGACGCGTCGCTATGGTCATGGAATCCCTTAAGGATGCGAATGCCCTGAGGATCAACTTTGCCACTCTTTCGGAAGGCTAACTTATGCGCTATAAAGACGAAAAAGCGGATCTTCCGGGGCAGTTTAATCAAAACTACCGTAAGAGCTTAATTATTACGTTGCTGGCACTTCTGTTGATTTCCCTAACTTACGTTACTGTTCAAGTCAAAAGAATCGAAGGGCCGGAATATCAGCAGACTATCGAAATCGAAGAGATTGAAGAAACACGCCAGCAAATTGAAAAAGAAGAGCCTCCCAAGCAAACAATTGCTGAGGTTATCGAAGCAGATGATGATGAAGTCCCCGATACAGTAACCATTGCGGAGACAGATCTTGTTATCGATAGCTTTGTGCCGCCACCCCCGCCGGATGAGGGTGAGATTGTCGATTTCTTCGCTCTCGAATCCCCCCCGACTCCCCAAAAACAGGTCGAAGCGGCGTATCCCGATCTCGCAAAAAAGGGCCAAGTCGAAGGTAGAGTGCTCGTCGAGGTTATTATAGGCATCGATGGCAGTGTCGAATCGGCAAAGGTGGTAGCCGCCGAGCCGGAGGGCTTCTTCGAGGATGCCGCTCTTGCCGCCGCCAAGCAATGGAGATTCTCGCCGGCGATGCAGAGAGATAAACCTGTCCGAGTTCGGTATCAGATTCCCTTCAGGTTTCGCATACGATAGACTCGACAAATATAAGAAAAAGCCCCGAAAGGGGCTTTTTTTTTGCGAGGGGCTATTGCAAACCTCTTTATTATCATTATAATTTCTATGGAAGGAGAAGGATGTAGGAAAAGCAGGGGGTTTCGCGAGCTTTAACCAAAGGAGGTGTCAAAATGACACCGTCGAGTGAAAATGCGAAATCCATCTGGAAAGTGGCCTTCCGAAAAAGCCTCATAATATCGCTTTCGAGCGTTCTATTAGTGGCTTTAACATTTGTAAATTCCTGCGCGACTGAGATTAGCGGGCCATCCTATCAGGAACTTATCCAAATCGAGGAGATCGAGGCGACCTTCCAACAGTTGAAAGAGGATCCACCCCCACCCAAAGAAGTTTTCGCCGAGGTAATTGCGGCCGAAGAAAACGAAGTTGTCGATCTCGAACTCACAATCCGTAGCACAGAGCTTCAAAGGGAACCTCTCCCAGAAATCCCAAAAGTCTCCGATGTCGAGATTATTGACTTTGTCCTGCTCGAAGTTCAGCCGAAGGTCATCCGTCAAGTTAATCCTCAATATCCTGACCTTGCCAGAAAAGGCGGAGTGGAGGGGAGAGTTCTCGTCGAGATACTCATAGGTTTGGATGGCTCTGTTGAACAAGCAAGGGTTATCAAAGCCAGTCCGGAAGGCTTTTTCGACGAAGCGGCAATTGAAGCCGCTATGCAATGGCGATTCAGCCCTGCATTTCAGCGTGATAAGCCGGTAAAGGTGCGCTATCAGCTTCCATTCAATTTTAGACTTCGCTGAGATTGCGCATTACGGCTATTTCGCAGAAGCGCCGCAGTGGAAAGTTACTCGCGGCGCTTTTTTCTTAGAGAATATCTAAACTTTTTGCCGATTCTTTCGTCTTAATCGGACAGTTGGCACGAAGTATGTATAAAAAATAACGGACAAAATGTAAAAAGAGCTTGACAATATGTCTGATAATCCTTATGATTTCTTTGTGAAACGAATGCTCGATAACGAGGTGATTGATGAAATTCAAGATAAAAACAAATAATGCACTGATAATTCTTTGCACCCTTCTAATCTCGATAACAGCCTTTGCGCAAGCCACGCAAAGACCGCAAGTCGGCTCGACCCTCGAACTCGAAGAGTGCATCGACATCGCATTGGAAAATAATTTCGGGCTACTGCTTCGAAAAGAAAATCTCACAAAGAGTGGCGCTTCGAGGCTTGGAGCATGGTCGCGTCTAATGCCATCGGCGAACGTTCGCTATTCATGGAGCCATTCCGGTCAGGACAGATATAATTTCACCGAAACAGGATATACAATCAGCAATGACCACTATAGCATGGGTTTTAGCGCTTCCCAACCGATTTTTGCCGGAGGAAATAACCTTCTCTCTCTAAAAACCTCATATCTGAATTATCGCTCCGCCGAGTTAGACCTGACTTCCGAACAGAGCGACCTCGTTTACAAAATCAAACAGGCCTTTTTTGCCGCAATAAGCGCGGACCAAAGCATGAATAACGCCGCAAGGTCTTTTGAAAGGATTAATGAGCAATGGCGTTTCGTTGCCCAAAGGGATACACTCGGCCTCGCAGATCCCACAGAAGTTTCGCAAATGAAGGTAACACTCGCCGAAAATGAGTTGTCCCTTCTACAAGCGCAAAACGCTCGCAGGCAATCTATCGAGAACCTTCTCGCACTTCTCGCTGTTCCGCTCGATACGGACGTCGAGCTTATCGAGCCTGCATTGCTTACCCCCCGAGAGAAAGACATCGATTATCTTCTCGAAAACGCAATGAAAACAAATTCGCAAATCCGCTCAGCTGAGCTTTCCCAACAAACCGCGAAACTCACCAAGTTTTCGAGCTGGAGCGATTATCTTCCCTCTGTAAATGCAAGTTATTCATATAGTTGGAGTGATAATAGTATGCCGGCAAATTTCTCGCAAATTACAGATGACGCAACATGGAGCTTTGGTGTGTCAGCCTCGTGGAGCCTTTTTACCGGCACGTCGCGGATATCCTCTCTTATTTCAGCAAATAGCGGCGAACGTTCGGCTGAATTAGGACTTTTGCAAGCAAAACAGATCGTCGAGACATCAGTGCGCAAGGCTTTCCGTGATATGGAAGAAGCCTCTGCTCGAAGACGACTCGCCGAGGTTCGTGTCGAAGACGCTGAGTTTAACGCCACACTCTTCCGCGAAAAATTTGCGATTGGAAATTGCACAGTGCTCGAACTCCTTCAAGCAGAGCTTTCTCTTCAAAATGCTTATGCCGAGAAGGTTCGTGCAGTTTTCGATTTCCGAATGTCGTTGGCTGAGCTGGAAAGATTATCCGGCGTAGAAATGGAAAATTAACCGAGATATTAATTCGGAGGACATAATGAAAAAGCTGATTATCATATTGCTCATACTCGCGGTTATTGCCGTTGTTGTTGTAGGAGCGGTTTTCATGAAGCGCAAAGCTTCCGGTGTTACTTCAGTTACATCCGAAACTGTTATGCGACGCGATATTTTGCAGGTTGTAACTGCTTTCGGGCGATTAAATCCACAGGTCGAAGTCTCGATTTCCAGCAAAGTTATTGGCCAAATTGAGAAACTTCATGTCGCTGAAGGGGATACCGTTTTCAAGGGCGACACCTTAGTCGAACTCGAACGCAACCGCTATATTGCGGCTGTTTCCGCGGCTCAAGCGGCTCTTAGGTCGGCAAGATCGGATGTCAGCCGAAACGAAGCAAATCTACGGCAAGCGCGCGAGAACCTTCGCAAAACTGAAACTATGTTTGAAAAAGGGCTAACCTCCGAGGACGCTCTTCTTCAGGCACAAACTTCGGTCGAAGTTCAGGAGGCACTTCTCGAATCTGCGCGGAACAATGTCGATAGGGCACAAGGCACTCTCGAAGAAACTCAGGACGACCTCGACCGCACAACTATAATCGCACCGGTTTCTGGCGTGGTTATAAGCCTTTCCGCCGAAGAGGGCGAGAATGTTATCACCGGCACAATGAATAACGCCGGAAGTGTCATTATGACAATTGCCCAGCTCGACGCGATGGAGGCAGTAGTAGATGTGGACGAGGCCGATGTTGTCAATGTCGATATTGGGCAAAGCGTAAAAGTCAGGGTAGATGCCTTCTCAGATACTTTCCTTATTGGCGAAGTGATTCGAATCGCAAACAGCGCTAAACTTCAGAGTGTTGGTGGCTCCGAGACAGTAGCGAATTATGAAATTAGAATTTCCGTTCCCGAGCCAATCAGAGGAATTCGCCCGGGAATGAGCTGTAGAGCGGAAATCGAAGTGGACAAAGCTGAAAATGCGGTTTGTGTTCCCATCCAGAGTATCGTGGCGGCACGACAGGCCGAAGGCGAAACGCCATCGACAGCCACAGTAAGTAGACAACAAACCGGCGGCGGCCCTCCCGGTCCTCCCGGAGCCGGCGGTCCGCAAAGTGGTAGAAGTAGTTCTGCGTCTGCCTCGCGCGCGACTCGACGCCAAGACGCAGTCTTCGTAGTTGAGGGTGATGTTACGCGGCAAAGAATTGTGCAAACAGGAATCGCTGACGATAGATATATCGAAATCAAATCCGGCCTCGAAGGCGGCGAAACTGTTGTTACAGGAAGATACGAAGCCCTTCGCGCCCTTCAGGACGGAGATAGAGTCCAACAGATAAACACCAGTGTTGGCGGAAACGCGAGAGGCGGATTCAATGCGAGAGCTAATTAAAATAGAAAACATCACAAAAGTTTATCAAATGGGCAAAACCCAAGTTTTTGCTCTAAGAGGACTGTCCCTATCAATCGCCGAATCCGAATATATATCCATAATGGGTCCGTCAGGAAGCGGAAAATCTACTCTGTTGAATATTCTCGGAATGTTGGATGTCCCAACAAGCGGGGATTATGTTTTCCGTGGCACAAATGTGTCAGAGCTTGCTGACAACAGACTCGCAGAGGTTCGCAACCGTGAAGTGGGCTTTGTTTTCCAAACATTCAACCTTCTTCCTCGAGCGACGGCACTGGGCAATGTCGAACTTCCGCTAATATATGCGGGTGTCTCGCGCAAAGAGCGACGAGAAAGAGCGATTCAGGTTCTCGAACAGGTTGGTCTTGCCGACAGAATGAACCATCGACCGAATGAACTTTCTGGAGGACAACGGCAAAGAGTAGCAATGGCTCGAGCATTAGTTACTAAGCCCGGAATCATCCTCGCTGACGAGCCGACAGGAAATCTCGATAGCAAAACCGGAATCGAAATCATGGGCTTACTCGATAACCTCTCCGAGCTTGGACATACTGTAATACTTGTAACGCATGAAAGATCGATTGCTGAACATGCGCGTCGAAACGTAGAACTACTCGACGGCAGAATCTCGCACGATCAAACAAAGTAAGAAAGTCGTCAATTGTATCTGATAATAGAAAGCATACGTTCCGCCATCGATTCGCTCAGGAGCCATCCGCTCCGGACGATGCTTACAATGCTTGGAATTCTCGTGGGCGTAACTACGATTATCCTCATCGTATCCCTTATCGCAGGCCTCGACGGTATGGTCGCGAAAGAATTTTCGCGTGTGGGAACACGAGTGCTATACATAGGAAGACATCAGTGGGGCTCGGCATACTCATGGAGAGCACCGCAAATCGGGCAAAAAGAGCTGGATGCAATTAATCGCGTATATCTTGCGGAATATGTTGTGCCATATAGGCAATCCAGAGGAAATTTATCGCGTGGGGGAGTCGAGCTTCAGAACATGGAAGTTATTGGGACTACCGAAGATTACCATCTTGTCCGCGAAATACCCATTGTCATGGGCAGATTCTTTTCTCGGTTCGAAGCCGACAAAGGAACACGTATCTGTGTCATTGGTTGGGATATTTACGAAAAACTCTTCCCAAACGGCGACGATCCTCTGAACGAATATGTCGAAATTTCCGGAATCCCATTCCGAGTAATAGGCGTAATCGAGAAACAGGGCAACCTAATGACGAACATGAGCGGAATGGCCGCCGATTATAACGCCTACATCCCTCTTCCAGCCGCGAATAAAATCTTCGGGAGATGGCGTGGTTTTACGATTATGGTTAGCGCACCTTCGGAGGACCTTATCGATGACCTCGAACAGGAATGTCGTATGGCTCTTCGTGCGGTAAGAAATCTCAAACCCGCGGATTCCGATAATTTCGGCATCAACAAACAAGATTTTTTCCTGCAGGAATTCCGCAATGCTACAAAGTATCTTTGGGCGGCTCTTATAGGAATCGCGGCGCTTTCATTATTGGTTGGGGGGATAGGCGTGATGAACATCATGCTGATTTCTGTTACCGAACGCACACGAGAAATTGGAGTGCGAAAAGCCCTCGGCGCGAAACGCCGGAATATATTACTCCAATTCCTTCTCGAAGCATTAATCGTCTGCTGGAGCGGCGGAATTATCGGCGCGCTCATCGGATTTTTTATGTCGGCATTAATTGCGGCTTTATCACCTTTGGTATTTGTATTCTCGCTTCCGGCTGTAGGATTAGGTTTCGCTTTTACTTCGGGGATAGGGGTATTCTTCGGATTATACCCGGCAATTAAGGCGGCGCATAAATCGCCTGTGGAGGCTCTTCGATACGAATAAATCGAATTAAATAAGCATGAAAATATTATCTCACATATCTATAGCCCTTCATGGAATCAATCAAAATCGCTTGCGTGGTTTTCTATCGATTCTCGGCGTTGTCGTTGGTGTCGTTGCTGTTATAGGTATGGGGGCATTGGCCTGGAGTATGCAATCCGCTCTCGCGAGTAGGGCGGAGAGCCTTGGCGCAAATACTTTCAGTGTTGAACGGGCGAGTGACATCGAGATGGCCTTGTCTTGGTTTTCCGGGAACCGCACAGAATCCTTCGAATTATGGCGCAGGCCTCGTTTCGATCTCAATTATGTCGATGAGATCATGGCCTCGTGCCCTTCGGTGAAATCCGTTGCGCCAATCGCAAACGGTAGCTTCCGGATGCGTTTCGGAAGTAGCAGATCTCAGGAATCAATAAACTACATAGGCACAAATGAAAATTTCCTTCAGGGCGGTATCTACAAACTCGAAGACGGAAGATTTCTACGGTCTCACGATGTCGAAACTCGCAGATATGTTTGTGTTATCGGCCAACAGCTTGTGAGCGAGTTTTTCCCAAATGTTGACCCCATCGGACAAATATTGTATATAGGACAAATGCCATGTCAAGTCATCGGAACACTCGAAAAGGTGGGTTCCACACTCGGTGAAAACCCCGATGAAATCGCCATAATGCCCATAACCACCGCAATCAAGCACAACCGGTGGATGGTATGGCAAATGAAAATGAATATAGAGGCTTACCCCGAGAAGCTCGAAGAAGCCACCGATGAGGTTATCTCTACTCTTCGCCGTATCCGAGGTCTTGCCCCCGAAGACAATAACAATTTCTCAATCGTAACCTCCGATATGATGAAGGAGATATATGGGAAAATCACCGGCGCGGCGGCTATCGTTGTCCTGATTATCGCTGGCGTTAGCCTAATTGTTGCCGGAATCGGGATCATGAATGTGATGTTCGTTTCTGTTAAGGAAAGAACACGTGAAATTGGAATTCGCAAAGCCTGCGGAGCATCTTCGAAAGATATTCTCATCCAATTCACTCTCGAAGCAATAATGCTTTCCTCCTTTGGTGGGATCATCGGAATGACTGTTGTGGGAGTCTTGATAAACACTGTTGGAAGATTAGCTCCTTTCGATATTATTTTTCCGCCGGGTCTAATCGCGATGGGGCTGTTTTTCTCGATGTTGGTTGGTGTTGTATTTGGAATAGTGCCGGCGATTAGGGCTAGCAAAATGAATGTCGTCGATGCTCTGAGATACGAATAGCAATCTGTTGCTAATCGAGGAAAATTTGTCTATTCACTCACAAAAATTGCCTTGAAACCAACCCCAAAAAGCTTACATTAAAAATACCTATTGGCTTAAGTCAAACGATAGTCAACTCAAGGAGTAAATGTGAGCGAAAGGCCTGAACAAAAATTTCCCCTCAATATAAATAAAGTTAAATTCGCTCTCGGTAATTTCAAATGGATATGCCTTATCGTTCTAACTTTGATTTGCACCGGAAACCTCCTTGCAGTTAGGATGAGCCCAGCGGCTTTTACTGCTCAGAATATCCCCATAGGAACAGAATTCGATCTTAGCGTTCCATTAACAATCCGTCTTTCGGAAAATGACACAATCGCAAAGAAATTCACCGTAACACCGCTTCTGCCCTCGGAGGTTCGAAGTGAATGGCTCGCAGGTTACGAGGAAATCCCCTCCGCAGATTTTTTAAAAATCGGGGGGGAAGGCGATATCTTTGTCAGTCCGAGGGAACCAGCCATCCGACGACTTCTTATCGAGTTCCCAGATGACAATTCATTGCTAAATAGGCATTTTCTGGTCCATCTTCGAGTAATGCCACAGGATGTCTCTGGGATGTTTCAGGCTGTTTTAGTAGGGTCATATCTTTTGGAGACTTCACCAAGTGCCGATAGATTCACAAAACCGGGGGGACATCCGATTTCTGTATCGCCATCTATAGTGGCTTTCGACAGCCTCGGTTTCGCGACTGTGCGAATTTACAACAATCATGACAGCGCTCTCGAAGTTATCCTAAGGCTCGACATTCCACCACAAACCGACAAAATGCAGGTCGAATTAACACGAGGATTCATTCGAGGTGTTCTCGGCGATGGCGTGTCTATCGATAAATCTAAAATCCTCGTGCAAGCGGGAGGATTTGAAGACGTTACGATTCGAATTAAACCCGATTTTCGAGCCACTATCAGCCGAAACTCGGAATATATCCTATGGCTCGAAGTTCCCGGTTTCGAAAAATCGGAAAGGTTTATTAGAGTTCATTATCGGCCGTAATTTCATCCCCAAGTAACCTGTTATGGCCTATTTGTTGCTACAGTGAATGGATATTTCGTTTATTCGAAAGGAGAATAGATGAAAAAGGCAATGATAATTTTTATGCTGATGTCCGTAATAACGGCATTCGCGCAGGGCACAACCACTGGCAAGATTGTTATCGCGACTGAGGACACTGTCATCACAAAGGACCTCGGCGAGGGCAAAATCGATGTAATCGCAATCGTCGAGGAAGCTCTCGAAGGTGTCGAGGGAGATATTCCCCGCGAAGAGATCATGATTAAGCTTCGCGGAAAATTGGGCGACGAATCTGCGGGCGTGAAACGTATCGAGCGCAGAATCGAAAGACGAATCGACAACGACAGACGTGACAATGAAAAATTCGCGCATTACAAACAGAGAAGCTGTTCTCACGACAACAACTCAAAAAACCGTGAGCATTGCAAGTCTGCGGTATTTTTCGGCACTTTCATGAAGTGCATGTGGAAGGTGGTCGTGTTCGTTATGTGGATTGTTACGCTTATCGTGTTCGGACGAGGTTTTTCAAAAATTGCCGCAAGCCACAAAGAAACAAAAAGCTAAGGGCGGCTGGAAAGACTTTATCCGCGGTGCGTTGGCCGGATTTGTATTCGGTGCGGGGCTTTTTCTTGTTGTCCGTCCGGATATAACCGAAACTCTCAGGTTCATTTTAAGGTTGCTTACTCCTGCCGGAATGGCCGGTTTCTTTGCTGTTCTGATCGGCGATTGGCTTCGCAAAAGAATGCGTTCAAGTGCATTGAAATACTTGATATTTGTCCTTTTAGGGTGTATTTTCGGTGCTTTTGTGAAATTGCTACTCTCGAGATCGCCAAATATTCAATTGACTGGAGTCGGTTTATATTTCTCGATTTGGGCGGGCGGCGTTGCTGGTTTTGCGGTTAGGTTGGCACTCGATGAAATTGTGAATGAAACTTTGGAAAACATAAGGAAAAGAAATGAAAACGAAGAACCAGAATGATGTTCCGGTGATTTCCGTCAATATGGATGGAGCCTACAAAGCAGGTATTCAGGTTTTAATATCTGTTGAGGACGGAGCTCCGAATTTCGCTATGAGGCGCTTCACTATTGCGCCCGAAGGCCACACACCGCTTCATCGCCATGGCAATGAGCATGAAATATTCGTGCTTTCCGGTAAGGGCAAACTCGTTTATGAGGACAATGAATATCCCTTGATGCCGGGAAGTTTTGCGTTGGTCGATCCGGGTGCGCTTCACCAGTTTCGCAACACCGGAGAAGAAGATTTCGTTTTTATCTGTGTGGTTCCAAACACTACAAATTGCGTCGTTCCAAAAAAACAGTAGGGGTTGTTTAGGATGTCAAAATTGAGGTTAATTATGAAAACTACAATCAAATGGGTCTTTGTTGTCCTTATTGGTTTAGCTGTCTATGGCTGTGCAGGCAAACCTTCCGGGCCGGCAAAACCTGAGTTCGATACAATCGAGTTCGATTTCGGAAAAATCCCGCAGGGTGCGACAGTCAGCCACATATACCAGTTAACAAACTTAGGTGGCGATTCAATCGTCGTGCAAAATGTCCGAACAAATTGTGGATGCACAAAAGCCCCAATCGAAAAGACAGTTGCTTATGCCGGCGAGACGATCCCAATCGAATTAAGATTTAATTCACGTGGCTATCGAGGCAAATCGACGAAATCCGCCAACGTGAACCTCTTTATCGAAGAACAGAATACACCAGCTTTCAGATTATCATTCTCTACCTTCACCGATACTACATCGACACCATTTGAAACTGGAGAGTTGGGTGCATCACCATATAAAATTGAATTTAACGATTCTTTGGAATATGTCGATATCACTCTGACAAACTTCGTGGCGGCAAAACGAGAAATTCGGGTAGTCGATTATCAACCTGAAAGAGTAAAGCTTGCATGGACAAAGAAGTCTATCGCACCGAAAGGGGAGGAGATTCTGCGCGTAACTCGCATTGCAGATGCAAAAGGGATTGTCGCTTCGATTACCCTCGAAATGACCGACCACCCAAATACTCGCATAACGATTCCTATTTCGGAGTATGTTGCGCAAGGCTCAGTTCGAACAGGACGCTCTGTCAGCAGACCAGTCAATCCACCCTCCGAGAAAACTCCGTGGCAACCTGATAAATAATAACACGCTGATAGTTTTAAAAAAAGGCTCCGTTTGGAGCCTTTTTCGTTTCTATTGTAATGATTTTAGCGAATCAGCGCGAATTTTCTATTTGCCGCTATACTTGCAGTGGAAGCCCTCAGAAAATAGATGCCGCTTGGCGAACTGTCCTCCGGTTGCCAGCTGAAAGAGTGGATTCCGGCAGGAAGATTGCCCTCGAAAGGAATCGATAAGCGCTTTCCAAGAATATCGAAGACCTCGACTCGAACATGCTCGGGATTTCCAAGTTCGATTGCGAATGCAGTCTGGCCTCGCGTCGGATTCGAAGACAAATTCAGTTCCATGGATGATCCGACTATTTCAGCCTCTTCGATTTCGGTTGAACCATCAGAACCATAAATGTAGATAATGCCGTCGTTATCCGCCCCGGAGAGATGTCGTAAAGCATATCCTGTTGTTGATATACCATACATAACCTTGCCAACATCGAGAACGCCGTAAACATCCATAAGTTGAAGCCCATGCCCAGCCTCGTGAAGTGTTATCGACTCGACATCATTCGCTGTAACAGGATCTCCCGCCGACCAAGTCTCTGCGAGGTTGAAACGGATGTCCATTTCATAAATATGCCAATTAGGATGGCTATAACTGAAATAAATCTGGCATACGCCGAGAGGGGGGGATGAGCCGGGGAAATACCCAAAGTGGATTGAATTGCGGCCATTGCTCCCGCCGTTGAATTCGGGATCGCCATCGGTTGTTGTTCCACCCCATAAATATCTAAACCAAGCCCCAGCTGTGCTCCATGTATCCAATCCGCTTTGTATCGCCGGGCTACATCCGGGAACTGGGTAACTACTATCATTGTGAAGCAGTGTTACATTTGTGGGAGTTGCCGCAGGCCATTTCTTTTTCGTGTATCCGAAAGTAACATTGAACGCCGAGGAACTTACAACCGCAGGACTACTTGTCGGTGTTACTCGAATAGGCCCCGATGAAGCGTGAGAAGGAACATCGGTCCTTATTTCCGTATCACTCCAGGAGTGGATTGTCGTCCATGAAGGATCGAGAAAATTCGGGCTGTAACCCGGCCATTGGTAATATGTGTATTCGACTGTTCCAGTAGAGCTTCCAAAACCAGAACCGGAAATTACTACCGTAACTGTGCCGTCTCCGGCTGGGCCGGAAACGGGGGCGAACCCGCCTATTGTTGCAGTTGTATGCGAGGTTATTGGCAATCTTTCCGGCAATGGGGCTTCGATTCCACACGCAAGCTTCGAAATGTATTTCGAATATTCATCGAGCTGAATGCCGAAGATATGCCCATTATCGATTTGGCGATATCCGAGGATCTGACCATTGATAAACCATTTACCATCGAGAAGTTCGAGAAAGATAAGTGCTTTTTCGCCCTCGCGCGGTAAAGCCTGATCCTCTACCCAAAGCATTTCGTTTGCATAGGGAAGCTGTCCGCCGCGAGTATAAAAGGTTATCTCATCCGTAGATTCGCCGGCTACAGTCCTTTCAACCTCCACCCTCCATGGCGTGCAGACATTGTGTTCCTGTATGAACTCGCTATGCCCCGTCCAGACAACCCTCCCAATTATAATAAGATCAGACGTTCTCGCAAGATGAGCATCCGAGTAATTTGGCATCAACGCTAAAAGGGAGATCGACAACAGCGGCAGAATCAGAAAAGCTTTGAATTTCATATGACCCTCCATTTGGATCGTTGTTCTCTAATACCAAAATACCCACAAGGAGCAGATGAGTCAAGCAGTTTCGCCTTTCCGAAAGTAATCACATCAACGAGCGAAAAATCCCTTGCACAAAGATGAAACAAGTCTATATTAGCGTAACAGTCGGTGCCGAAAGGCCTAACAGGGAACCGGGTGAGATGCCCGGGCGATCCCCGTCACTGTAAGCTTGGACGATGGCCACCATGCCACTGCCGCGATGGATCGAGAGGTTGTCGCGGTGGGAAGGCGGTCGGAGGATGATAGCGAGCCAGGAGACCTGCCGACGGTAAAACCTTTAACCCCGGGAGAGGGTGAACGGCCTGCCGGAATATCCCTCCCTACAAGGATAAAATGCCCAGAGTTCGGGGAAAACTCGGGGGGGCAGTTGCGGCTGTTGCTTTTCTTCTGATTGCTCCCCTCTTTGCCGAAAGCGTCCGCGGGACGGTTATAGATTCCTCCGGCAATGCTATTACCGAGGCGGTGGTGCGTGTCGCCGGTTATGTCGATATCACCGACGCGAGCGGCGGTTTTCATTTCGATAATGTTCCGCCGGGGCAATATGAGCTTACAATCACACACATTTCCTACGAATCAAAGCACCAAAAAATCGAAGTTAAAAGCGGAATCGAGCGAAATCAGATTATTCGCCTCACCAGCGCTGTGTTTGCTTCCGATGAAATCTCTGTTTCAGTCGAGAGAAATTCTGCGGCAATCGTAGTCAACAACAAAGTTACCTCCCGCGAAGTTACGGAGATGGTCAAAAACCTTCCTGGCACTATTCTAATCGAAAGCGGAACCGAGACCTCAGTTTCAATTCGTGGTTCGCACCCACGCGATGTCCTCCTTGTGATAGACGGCACACCTATCGGGCGAAACGAAAATGGCGTTTGCGACCTAAACACCATCCCATCGGCGAATATCGAGTGGGTTCAGCTTATCACCGATAACATTCCGGCGGAATACACTTCGATAGCCCCCGCAGGCGTAATCCTGATAAAAACCGCTCGCAGGCAATCCGCTAATATAAACCTTTCCACAGGTATAGCTTCCTTCGGAACTCATGATTTAAGCATTTCAGGAAATTACATGCCTGTCGAAGGCTTAAATTTAGAGCTTTTTGGAAGCTATAGCTATTCCGACCGCGATTTCGAATATTCCGCTGGCGATTCGACCTCATCCCGTATGAACAATTCCGAGAAAGCCTCCTCATTCGGTTTTTCGGGAGAGTATCAGCGAAGCAATTTGCTTTTGAACGGAGGTTTTTCCGCCGCATTCCGCGATGACGGCATGCCCGGCGATTTGAATCACCCAACACCTGAAGCCTATAAGCTCGGCGACTATTACCGCGGTAATCTCTCAGCCGAACTGCACCATCGCAAACTAATCTTTAGATCGCGAATTTCAGCGTATAACAGCACCAATTACTATTTTTCGCCGCGTCCTTTTGTCTATTCCCCTGTTGATGCCGATCATCTCGTTCGAGGAACGCTCGCAAATACTTCCCTTGGCTATGCCTTCAGCATCGCTCTGCCCCGAATCGGTATGGAATACGCCATAGAAGAATACAGCGCTGTGAACAATCTCAATGAGAGCAGAAATATCGGTCCGGTATCGCGAAATATGTCTTCAGTCTGGACCGAAGCCCCTGTCTCCGCTAAGCTTCTCGATATATTGACCGCAGAGATAACACCCTCATTGAGATGGGATTCCTGCGACGAGGACGACTTCGCGCTCCGAAAAAGCCTTTTTCTCGGGTTAAGCATAGCCAAAGCTGGATTTCTTGGGGGTGTTTCAGGTAGCTATTCCGAGGCCTTTCGCCTGGCTACATTTTCCGATCTCTATTGGCAAAGAGACGCTTTCGCCGAGGGCAATTCAAACCTCGCGCCCGAAGAATCGCATAAGAAGAACATCCGTCTTCATTGCGGATATAATGCGCAGTGGCTCGATATCTATACCTCGATGGATTTCTTCGCACGTGATATCGACTCCGTGATTGTCTGGCGCAGAGGATTCGACGGCATATATCGCCCATACAACTCCGGCGGCGAGGAAACCTTTGGACGCGAGGATTACATCGCTATCGGCCTTTTCAATACTTTAAGCCTAAGCTGGTCGAACACATCTATACAAGCTATCCATCGTTCCCCAAATCCCCAATTAGACGGCAAATGGTTGCCCTTCAGACCCGAATACATTCATCGATTAAGCGGCGAATTAACATTATTCCATTTCTCCCTTCAAATCGACTGTAACGCAGTCGGCAAACGCTACCTTCTCGAAGCTAACACAAAATGGACCGAGCCATACTCGACTATAGACATGGCACTATCATACAACCTCGATCTTCACCGACAATTCGATCTAGCTATCAAAACAGGAATAAGGAACATCACAGACGAAGACTACGAAGTTATGTCCGGTTATCCCATGCCGGGCAGATCGTTCTATCTAAAAATCGACACAAAGCTCAAACAAAAGGAGACACGATGATCAAGAAACTGGCCTTTCTTCTGTTATTGGCGGTTCTAACTCAAGCATACACAGGCTTTTTTGTTCTTAACGGCTTAGGCGAGACGTTAAGTGAGGGTCATGGCTTATGGTTAATTGACAATAACATTGCAACCGTCGGTTCGATGCCCTATCAAATAGTCCACGCAGGGGAGGAGCACATGGGCAGATTCTGGGTAGTCTGTTCGGGCGAGAACAGCATCGAAATGTTTGATTACATCGACTCCCATTTGAATTTTACCCGATCCTATTCGCTACCAGCCGGCTCAAATCCTTATCTTATGCATAACCACTCGAATAAACTCTGGACATCGCTATGGGTAAGCGGTCAAGTCGCAAAAATTGATATCGAGACAGGAGCAACAGAGATTTCATCCCCCTTCAGTCTCTCTCCACAAGGCGTTTTCGCCGACGATAACTTCGTCTATGTTTCCGACGGCAACCTCGACCCTGTTTTCTTCGAATACGGCCCCGGAATCCTATGGAAGCTCGACATGGCGCTAAATGTCATCGATAGCATCTTTATCGGAACTAACCCACAACAGATCGTTGCAGATAGTAGCGGCAACCTCCACATTATCTGCACCGGCGATTATTATCTTCGAGAAGGCTCGGCCTATATTGTTGACCGCGAGAGCTTCACCGTTATCGATTCGGTGCTCCTCGGAGGAACTCCGCAAAGAATTGTGCTCGATATCGGCGCAGGAATCGCATACTCCGCGACCTCCCTCTACGAAAGCTGGGTGGGCGTTCCGGGGAGCGGAAGGCTTTTGGCCTACAACATCGCAACGCACGAAGTTATTTGGGATGTCCACGACACAATCAACAAACTCGACGGCACCGGCCAAATAGGCCTTGACGTATCCGAAAATCAAGCCTTCGTCCCGTCGATGGACTCATCTTTCATCGAGATAGTCGAGATAACCCCGTATGGAGTAGTTCCAACTTCAAAACTAACCACCGGATACGGCCCTCTCGACGTCGTTACATTCGAGTATTACAGCATCGAAGAATCCCCTTCAATCCCACAAACGATAAGCATCTCCGCCCACCCGAACCCCTTCAACTCCTCGGTGCGGATAATCATCGACAATGGAATCGAATCGCCATCCTGGGGAAATTTCTCCGCCCGACAGGCGTCGAGCACATCGCCCCAAATTGAAGTTGAAATCTACGATATAAACGGAAGACACATCGAAACACTCGCGAAAACCGGCGGAGACGCCATCTGGTCGCCCTCCGAGGAAACACCGGCGGGCGTTTATCTAATCTCGATCAAAGGCTCGGATAAGGCGATTAAGCAGAAAATCGTGTATTCAAAATAATGTTACAGTATCTTTCTATAATTCATAAGGCGCTTTCTATCTGGAAAGCGCCTTTTATACACATCACAAAATCTCTAATAAGGCCAAATCAAATAAAGGTAAACGGCATAGGTTGTCAGGAACAAAATTCCCTCGACCCGCGTGATTTTCTTATCCGTGATTGCTACTGGCAAGAGCAGAACACTCGTTAGTATGATAAAGAGCGGAACAATAACTCCGATGTTCTGAATTTGAATCGGCGAGATTATTGAAGCCGTCCCCAAAATACAGAATATATTGAAGATATTCGAGCCTACGATATTCCCAACTGCAATGTCTGAATTTTTTCGAAAAGCCGCAACGACGCTTGTTGCAAACTCCGGAAGACTTGTCCCCGCCGAGATTATTGTTAGTGCGATTATCGCTTCGGAAATTCCAAGACACCGGGCAACTGAAATAGCCCCAGAGACAAGTAGATTCGAACCAACTATCAGGATAGCAATGCCCCCGAGTATTAATATAGCATCCAAAATCCAAATTCTAAGCTTGGCTTTCACCGCTCCAGATATTACCTCCTCTATTTTATCCGGATCTCTTTTTACGCGCAACAAAGCATAAAAAATATACGTTCCGAAGAATACAATCAAACCGAATCCATACAATCGTGAAACGCCCTCTGATAATACTATTGGAATAGCAGTAAATGAAGCGAGTATCATTATGGGGATGTCTTTTTTTATTAAACTCAGATTAACAACCAAAGGGTTAATTATTGCTGAGAGGCCAATAATCACAGCAATATTGAAAATGTTCGACCCAAATACATTGCCCAAAGCAACATCTCCATGAGACTGTATTGATGCAATCATGCTCACAGTGAACTCCGGCGCGCTTGTTCCGAAAGCCACAACCGTGAGTCCTACAATGTAGGGTTGAACTCCCAGTCGAATAGAAAGACTCGAACTGCCCCGAACGAGACACTCCGCTCCAAGATATAGGAGAATCAATCCGGCAATAATTTGAATTACGTCCATCAGGCCACGATTCCCTCCGCGAACCAATCCGGCACGGAGCGCTTTTTCCATGTCGCGATGGGGGATTTTGCGCCGATGTAGAATGCCCTATACGCCGCGACGGCGTCGCCGGGAACTCGATATTCCTCCGGCATGGCCTGCGCGAAAGGGGTGAGGCCGCAGTCTTCGATGGGTGGAGATTCCAGTTCGCGCGCGACCACGGCGGATTTATGGTCGGAATCCTTATCGAAGCGGTATCGGAACTCGATATTGAGCGCTAAAGCCAAATCCCTCAGCCATAGCCAGTTCGAGAGGGATTCCCCTGCCCAAATTGTGCACGGATGATTCCGATGGGTCGGCTTATACGGCGAGGGAACCCCCGACTCTGAACAAACCGTGCAGAGCATCTGCGCGGACTCGAGAATCATCTTCACCACATGAAGGTCGCAATGAAATTCCGCGCATTTTGGAATGTCTATGTCGAGGACGAAAATGTTCATGGCCGGGATTTTGTATGAGGGGGAGCCTTACGATTTATTGCCTTTTTCTAATTCTTTTGACATTTCGTTAACCTCCGTTTTTATTTAACGAACACAATTTTTGCCTCGGAACAGTGAGATTATGGGCCAACTGTAATCCTTCCGTGTCCGCTGGAGAGGAACCAGTAGCCCATCCCCGGTTCTAATATAGACGCGGGGAAATAGTCGATGCCGTTCCATCCGAACATGGGAAGAATGCCTAAATCAGGCGGTTCGGTGGTGAAATTGTGCGATGAGATGGAGTGGTCGAGTGCGCCGATAAGGTTCCATCCGGGGAAAAGGGTGTCGGAATAGGTTTCGAGGCCGCGCGAAAGCTCGACAGTGTCCTCGTCCATCGAAAGGACGAAATAGCCTTTGCCGGGATGAAGGGAATCTGCGGTGTAATAATCCGTGGTCGCGGGATTGTAACCGTAAGGGACATCTCCAAACACAGTCCACGGCTGAGGTTCTTCTGACGGGACGGAAAGAAGGTTCCAGCCTCGATTGATTGCTATATCGACGCTGTTGAAATAGGAGACGTCGAGGATGTAGAGGCCTGCAGAACCATTGGCTACATAGGCATAGGAGTCGGAAACATAAACGCCAAAGGCAGAGCCTCCATTGTCGTAGAACCCGACCTCAGAGGGTGCCGACGGCGTTGAGACATCGATTATCCGAAGACCAGAACTATAGTCCGCCACATAGGCATGTGTGCCGAAAACATAAACGCCCCGGGCATAGCCTCCCGTGTAGTAGAATCCAACCTCCGTGGGTGCTGACGGCATCGAAATATCGATTATACGAAGACCAGCACTAAAAGCCGCCACATAGGCATAAGAGCCTGAAACATAAACGTCATAGGCATAACCCAGCGAGTCGTAGAACCCGACCTCCGAGGGTGCCGACGGTGTCGAAACATCGATTATGCGAAGACCTGAATAATCGGATGCCACATAGGCATAGTTATCGTAAACATAAACGCCACGAGCCCAGCCCGGCGTGTCGTAGAACCCGACCTCCGAGGGTGCCGACGGCGTTGAATTATCAATTATACGAAGACCACGATCGCCGTCCGCCACATAGGCATAGGAACCGGAAGCATAAACGCCAAATGCCTCACCAAAAGTGTCGTAGAACCCGACCTCCGAGGGTGCCGACGGAGTCGAAACGTCGATTATACGAAGACCACGATCGCCGTCCGCCACATAGGCATAGGAACCGGAAACATAAACGCCAAATGCCTCACCAAAAGTGTCGTAGAACCCGACCTCCGATAGCGCCGACGGTGTCGAAACGTCGATTATGCGAAGACCGTTAGTATAATCTGTAACATAGGCATAGGATCCGGAAACATAAATGTCACGAGCAGAGCCCGGCGTATCGATTCCCCCTATCAAACACACATTCAGGGAGTCGGCGTAAAGGCCGGTAGAAAGGCCAATTAGAGTTACAAGCAATATCATTCTTTTCATTTTGATCTCCTTTGTGCAAGTTAAATTTAAGCTCATCTGTTATGCGCGTCAAGGAGTTTTAAATTCGCACAAGGTCGCGATGGGGCAGTCGTCGCATTTCGGGTTGCGGGGTTTCAAAAGGGATTTGCCGAGGGCGATTATGTTCATGTGAAAATCGTGCATGAGGTCGGGGGGGCAGAGTTCGGTCATTCTGCGCTGAATTTTCTTTTGGACATCCTGTGTTACGTTCTCTTGGCCCCTGTCTTTCCCACTTGGTAACCTGTATTTTATTTAACGAACATGATTTTTGTTTCGTAACAGGAATTCCCGATTGTCGCCCGGACAAGATAGACACCGGAAGGGAGGGATTCATGTGGCGACCAGATATATTCTATGTCATTCCCGACCCCGATCGGGAATCCAGCGGGTTGTTGTGGGGGCTGGATTCCCGCTTTCGCGGGAATGACAGAAACACGCCGCCCGTTCACATCGTAAATCTCTACGTCGAACGGGACGGGAGACCCGTCCCCTACGCCGGCAGGGCCGGAACCGATTTGCTCAACGCTTCGCGATTCGCTTCTATAGTCGATGTTTATCGTGATAGACGCATTAAACGGGTTCGGGTGGGCGGAAATCTCAAAGGTCTGCGGGAGGGCGGGGCGTCCGGTTTCGATGTGTGTGCCCGATTCGAGAACGTCGTTCAGCTTATCCAGAAGCATTTCATCCTCGTCGCAGGTGAACTCCCAAAACATCGCCCCCGCGAGATTTTCCGCCATTATGTATCTGGCCTTTTCGCCGATGGACATCGTGTCGTCATAGCTGATCATAATTCCGGTTGAGGAGTTATAAAGCCATGGGACGAAGGCGTCTTCACTCCAGAATCTCTCGTATCCGGCTATTCCGATGTAGCTGGCGTGAAGGTCGTCGAAATCGAACACGCCGTTTTCCCATGTGCCGAAGGAGGGAGGCCCGGCGTATTCGGAATAAAGTCCGCTAATGCCGCCTTCGACGCTGGCATAACCCCGCCCGTAAAAGGGCAGTCCAAGAACGATTTGATCGCGGGGTAATCCCAGCGCAAGGAGGGTATCGACAGTCGCAGATTGATTGAAGTATGACCGGAAGGGTTCGCCGAGGGGGTTAGCGGCGGAGGGATAAAGAGCGGCGTTGAAATTGGTCAATGAGTCGCCACTGCCGCCCCATGGGCCGTGATAATCATAGCTCATAATATTCGCCCAATCAAGATAGGCTCCAATCGAGTCAACTTCGATGTTGGCGATTCTGCCGGGGCCGGCAGGTGCGGCAATGGTGAGGAGATATTCGCGTCCTTCGGCGATTTCCAGGGAATCGAGCTGACGTCTCAGTTCCGCAAGAAGCAGGGTGAAATTGCGCCTGTCCTCCGGGCCGGGGTATTCCCAGTCAATATCGACGCCGTCGAAGGAGTAATCGGTCACGAAATCGACACATGACGAGGCAAATCGCGCGCGGGTCGAGTCGGTGGATGCAACCTCGGGGAATTGGCTCGACCATGTCCATCCGCCCACCGAAATCAGAGTTCGGACATGCGGATAATCTTCCCTCAGCAATATCAGCTGATGGAAATTGCCGCGAAGGGAGTCTGTATCCCAGGAATCTCCGGGATAAAATCTATCTATGTCCGCGTATGGATCGCCGAGGACAATTTCGCCATCGGCTATGTTCGCGAAGGCGTAATTTATGTGGGTTACTTTATCCGCCGGAATGTCCGAGACATGGTAATCTCTGCCATAGACGGACCATGAGGTGAAATACCCTACGATTATTTTCGATTCGGATTGAGCGAGGATAACTGAGATGAATATCAGAATTATCAGGATGGATTTTCTCATGTCTGTTGCCTTTCGAAACTCGCCTTTCGTTTCGCTGAATGGTTGCTTATCAATTGTGATTCACCTGAGAATTTCCTCTTGATGGATACTTCTTGACTTATTTCAGATACACGACCCGTTTCACCGCCTGCGCGTTGCCCGTAGGGGCGAGGTCTCCTCGCCCGTCATCTGGTCGCTGAGCGGAGGCGAAGCGCGCCCGGACGAGATAGACACCGGAGGGAAGGGATTCATCGGGTGTCCAGATATATTCTTGGGTTGTAGGGGTCAACCGCGTTGACCCGTCGAACGGGCGTATGCAATACGCCCCTACGGTTCCGCCTTCAACCATTCGCCCATTAACGTCGTAAATCTCGACGTCGAACGGGACGGGAGACCCGCCCCCTACGCCATCGAGGGCGATGGTTACCGCGGAATTGAACGGGTTCGGGTGGGCGGAAATTGTAAGAGCTTCCGGAAACGTTGATGCATCTCGTATTTTTAATTCCGGGCTTGTCGATAATACTATAACACGAGTCCCGAAAACTGCATCATTTAAAATGGCGAATACTTCATCAAATCCATCACCATTATAATCAAGAGTTGCAAATCCCTGCGCATCAAAAAAGGTGTCATCGAACATTACATTATAGCTATCCGCAGGATCGAGTATGCAAAAGTGTGTCGTCGGATACACCTGACAAAACATCTCCGATAAACCATCGCCATTTAAATCTTTTAACTCATGAAAGCTTTGAAGGCTAATTACTATCGAAGTATCTTCAAGGGAGAATATCTCATTATAATCCAAGGACTCAATTTCCCAATAGCCTGATGTTTTTTCTATTCGATATCCTACTCCATATTCATTCGCTGATACTGTTGAAAAAGCAATATCCTTATAACCATGCTTAATAACACTGAAAGAAAAGGAAAATTCTGGACCCATATCATACGGCGATACAATCGAAAATAAGGTGTCTATGTTTGTGTTTGAATACGAAAAAATATTTTGTGTAATCGAATCAGAAGGATGTTCGTATATCCCGTTCCATATAAGAAGCTCTTTCACTAAGTCACCTTCAAAATCTGCGGAAATTATCCAATTTCCAAAACTCTCCTCAAAAACCGTTCCCGACCATTCTACGAAATCGGTCGAATCTAAGGGATTATTTCCCCATATTAAATAGACTTGTCCTAAGGCATCAATATCGTTCCATGGGGCACTTACGGCAAAATCGTCGTATAGATCCCCATCCCAATCCCCCAAATCCGCAATTCCTCGACCGAAATAATGATAATAAAAAGTATCGCCGTCCGACCATGCAAAATCTAAGGTTTCGTCAAAAATCGCCCCTCCGTAAAAAACCCAAATTCTGCCCCTATAAAAAGGGTCGTAAGGTGAGAAATACCTCGGCGTTCCAAAAGCCAAATCATCATAACCATCGCCGTTGACATCGCCTATATTCTCGATTGATATAAAAGGCCCTACTACTTCATAAGGCGTAACTCCTCTCCAAAGATAGAATCGCCAGGAAGGTTCAAAATCCATTGTTGCGTTACCAAAATAGAGGTCAACATAAGTCGATTCTGAAGCGATATATGAAACACCAAAATCTTCGAATCCATCCGAATTAATATCTCCAATTGAAGACAGGCAATATATCGCAGGTGTTGGATCCGGCACTTCGAGATATATCGTATCGATAATAGAGAGGGAGATTTCTTGGGCGGGGCAGAATACTGTAATTACCAATATTAAGTATATGGTTGATATGTCCTTCATTTTTGTCCTTCTTACTTCAAATATACAATTCTACGCGAGGTTTCGTAACCAACTTGGTCGCTGAGCCTGTCGATCCGCGCTTTGACGAGATACACGCCGGAACCGATATTGTCATTCGGTGTCCATATAAATTCGGTTCCGTAGGGGAGGGTCTCAGACCCTCCCGCGCGGGCGGGTTTCAAACCCGCCCCTACGGTTCCGTGTTCGGGCAATTGCGCGACGCGCCGGCCATTCACATCGAATATCTCCACCCGTAGGGGCAATTCATGAATTGCCCCTACGCCGTCGAGGGAAATCCTCACCGCCGAATTGAACGGGTTCGGGTGGGCGGAGATTGCAAATGCTTCCGGTAGCGAGGCCTCTTCGACCCCGAGGCCGCCGCACAAAATGGTGTCGGGAATCGTCGGGTTTGTTACTGTTGGGGAGACATCGACAACAGAAACAACTACTGTTGTGTCGCCTAAGGTCTGATCCGCGACTAAGACGAGATCGGTTATATCCGAGGAAATCACCGCGGCATCAACCGCGAGGCAGTTATTGTCGGCGTTGTCGAATTTTGCGATGAGCAAATCATCCGAGGTGCTCCAATGGCCATAGAATCCTGCAACGGTGAACCCGCCGTCGGGCATACGAATAACCGAATTCGCGCCGTCATAGGTGGTTCCGCCGATAGTCTTCGCCCATTCCACTGAACCGGCTGAGGTGAATTTAACAACAAGTGCGTCTTCAATGCCCGCGCCGAAGCTCTCGGTATTCCCCACAGCGATGTATTTTCCGTCTGCGGTCTGAATCACGGAAGCGGAGTATTCGGTGGACACTCCGCCGGCGGAGGTCGCCCATTCGAGAACGCCGGACGAGCTGAGTTTCACAAGCATCCAGTCGAAATCGCCCGCGCCCCAGTTCTCGCTGTGCCCCAGTATTGCATAGCCACCATCGGCGGTCTGAACTGCCGAACTACTATATTCATCTCCGGCTCCCCCGATTGTCTTCGCCCACTGGATATCGAAGGAAGAGTCGAGTTTCACGACCAGTAAATCGTTTTCGCCGGCACCGAAACTGAGAGTGTATCCCAGAATCAAATAGCCGCCGTCGGAGGTTTTTATCATCGATGAAGCGCAGTCATCGTCCGAAGAGCCATACACCCTCGCCCATGCAAAATCTCCCGTGGATGTGAATTTCACAACGAAAATGTTCCATCCCGGAAAGGCATATGATACCGTTTGGCCGGCGATGACGAATCCCCCGTCGCTGGTTTGAACTATGGAATAACAGTATTCGTTATAGGAAGAAGCCAGTTTCTTCGCCCATTGCATTGCGCCTGTGGATGAAAATTTCACGAGAAAGAAACCGGAGTATCCGAGGTGGAAATTCCATGTTACACCCGCGACAGCATATCCGCCGTCGGTGGTTTGGATAATATCGTTTCCGTTGTCTTGATAGTCGGCGCCAACTGTCGTTGCCCACTCTATGTGGCCGGAAGAAGTGTGTTTGGCGATAAAAAGATCGGTGTAACCCGCACCGTAGCTCCATGTGTTGCCGGTCGAGGCATAGCCGCCGTCGCTAGTATTGATAATCGATTGAATTTCCTCTCGATATTCACCGCCGGCCGAGACTGCGAATTGCGATTGAGCGAGGCAAGCGGCGGCGATTAGTGTTGTTACACAAAGAATCATAGAATATTTCATAATCCACTCCTTTTATTTATTTTTTTGAAATTAAGCTCATCTGCTGAGCGAGTCAAGGTGTTTTGTAATCGCACAGGGTAGCTATCGGGCATTCGTCGCATTTCGGGTTGCGGGGTTTGCAGAGAGATTTACCGAGGGCGATTATGTTCATGTGGAAATCGTGCATGAGGTCGGGGGGGCAGAGTTCGGTCATTCTGCGCTGAGTCTTTTGGGCGGGAGTTTTGTCGGGGAACCATCCGAGGCGGGGGAGGACACGTTTGATGTGCGTATCCACAGGGAAATAGGGTGCGCCGGTTTGGAAGAGGAGGAACACAGCCGCGGTCTTTTCGGCTATGCCGTCTTGTTTGATTAGCCACGCAAAGGCCTCCTCGTGGGGGATTTCGAGGAGGAAGTCCGCCGAATATGTGCCATTACGTTCGTGGATGGCGTCGAGGAGGGATTTTATTCGCGGGGCGCGCTGGTTCATCATGCCTGCGGGCTGGATGGCGTCGGCGATTTTGTCGAGTGGGGCTTTGGCGACGGATTCCCATGAGGGGAATTTTGCGCGGAGGCTTTTGTAGGCGCGGTCGCGGTTTAGGTCGGTGGTGTTCTGGGACATGAGTCCGGCGACGAGGTGACCGGTGGTTCCGCCCTCGCGGGCCTGTTTTTCCGGCGCACCGTATCTTTCGAGAAGAAGCGAGTTGGCTTTGACGATATTATTTATGGTGAGTGTGCTCATACATCGTTCCTCACGAAGTATTTGCCTTCGCCCTCGACGAGAATTTCGCCGTTGGGCGCGACAATTTTGCCAATAGCGGTATAGAATTTTCCTCGGGCTTTGGTCATTTCCGTTTCGATACGGTATTCGCGCCCCGTGGTTACGGGCTTTCGGTAACGAATGGTCAGCTCGGCAGTGAAGAAGTTTTTGGCGAAAGTGCGCCATCCCGCCCATCCCATGGCCTCGTCGAGGATAGTCGCGGTAATTCCGCCGTGAACGACGCCTTTGTAGCCGCAATGTTCCTCGCGGGGGTGCCATATGGTTTCCGCGCGGGAGTCTGCGGTCTGGAAAGTGAGGTTGAGACCTTCAGGGTTCGATTCGCCGCAAACGAAGCAGGTGGGGTATTTTGGCGCGGGTTGCCAGTCGAAAAGTTTATCTTGTTCATCGCTCATAATATACAGAATATAAGAGCAATTAGAGCAGTGTCATCCCTTTTTTCGAGATTGTTAAAATCGATGGTTAATCCTTCTTGGCGGCGTCGATAATTCGTCTTAACTCTTTCGCGCTCTTTTCGGGAAATTCCGAGGCCATTATCGCCGATACAACCGCGACTCCGGCACATCCAGTTTTAATAACATCTGCGGCGTTGTTTGCGTTGATTCCTCCGATACCGACGCAGGGTATCGATACACTTCTCGCTATTTTCGCGGTGCCGCCTAACCCGACAGCTTCTGGCGTATCCGGTTTTGTCGGAGTTCCCCATACGGGGCTTACCGCAATATAATCCGCGCCACCGTTTTCCGCGAGATGTGCCTCTTCGACACTCGAAACCGAGACGCCGATAACTGCACCCTGACCGATTATCCGCCGAACAATTTCCAATGGCAAATCGTTTTGGCCGATATGAACCCCATCCGCGCCGACAGCTAATGCAATATCGACCCTATCATTGATTAACACAGGAACTCCGGCAGTTTTTGCGATTTGCATCAGTCTCGACGCCTTCTCTAAAAAAGGTCTCGAGCCGAGGCTTTTCTCACGGATTTGTATAATCGATACACCGCCGGCAATCGCCTTTTCGATTGTATCGAAAAACCCCCCGCAACAGAAATCGCTATCTGTAACAAGATAAAGTGAATAGTCTATCATTCTTCGATCGACACTCTTGTAAGATCCTTTTCCGACATGGAATAAAGAGCGTCCAAGAATGCTATTTCGAAGCTTCCGGGCGCTTTGGCCTTCTCGAAAGCTATCTCGCCGGCAACTCCGAAAACAGCAAAAGCCGAGACAGTGGCGTTGAAATGCTCCGAATTCGCGCCGATATATGCGCCGACAGTGGCCGAAAGACCACATCCGGTGCCGGTAACCATCGTCATCATCGGAACACCGTTTCCGACTCGAACCACCCGTTTCCCATCGGTAACAAGATCCCTCTCGCCGGAGACACCAACAATGGCCTTACGTTCGAGAGCGAGGAATTTCGCACCATCGATAACATCATCCACACCGTGGATTGAATCGACACCTCGGGTTTTCCCGCCCTGATTGACCAAGGAGTTAATTTCCGAAGCGTTCCCGCGAATCACCCTCACTTCGACATTTGCGAGAATCTTCTGGCATGCTTGCGTGCGTAATGGTGTAGCGCCAGAGCCTACAGGATCGAGCACAACCGGGATGTCTTTCTTGTTAGCGGCTTTCCCGGCAAGGATCATTGCCTCGATCCATTCATCGGTTAACGTTCCGATGTTCAATACAAGAGCGTTCGCGAGCGAAACCATGTCCTCGACCTCGTTTATCGCGTGCGCCATCACCGGAAATGCTCCCTGAGCAAGCAATATATTCGCCGAGGAATTCATCACCACAAAATTTGTGATATTATGGACAAGCGGATGCCCTTTTTTCACTCCAGTGAAGTTGCCAACAACGATATCCTGCCATTTTGTAACCATTAAAACCTCCTAAAAACTATATTACAACCATGCAAATTCACGATAGTTCCACAATGAACTACGAAAGGAATTATAAAACAAGCCGTCGAGGCACGCAAGCTCTTTTTCCCGCGAAAAAACGAATCCTATTTCGATAATTCTACTTGCAGTTTCAGAAATTCCAACTTAGCTTAATAATATTGATAACTTAATCTTTGGAGGACGAATGAAAAGAGCTATCCTGTTGATATTAATCGGCGTTGTCTTGATGAGCGCTTCATCCATTGCCCGAAAACCGCCGAACGAGGTTTTCTATCCAGTAACTATCGATAAACTCGGCGAATTCATCACCGCGATGGAATACAAATACGACAAAATAACAACTTCCGAAGGCGGAGAGAGGCTCAATTTCCGCATCAAGGGCGATAATGGAGTTTATGACGTCAATGTTCTGCTTTTCGAGTCCATCGACATTGTCTATATCTATGTTGGAAAATACCTTAACCTTCCGCTCGAAGATGAACTCACAGGTTTCATGCTAAGCTATCTAATGACCAAGAACTGGGAGCTGACCTTCGGCAAACTCGAGTGGGATATCAACGACGGCGAGGTTCGCCTCAGCCACACACTTCCAATCGACGACGGCATGTCCAAGCAGACGTTTCAGGCCTATCTAAGCACACTGATGAATGTCGCGGATAACCTTATCCCAGACCTTCGCGAGGCAATGGATAGCTTTAGCGAGTGAAGTCCTGTAGTTGAGTTTCGAGGCGGGTTTTTGCCCGCCTTTTTTATTCTAATCGCTAATTATTGTTTTCTGTTCTTGACTTAGGCTAATTATGTTGTATCTTTCAGAAGATTGAAAGATGAAAGGGGCAATATTTATGAAAAGCAATATTATACGGGTGGTTGTTTTCCTTCTCTCAATAGGCACGGCCTTTACAGCCGATAGCATGAATGTTTCTCTTATCGGCAGAGCTATGCACGGTGTCTGCAATGCAGTCGTCGTCGAGGCTGAATACGCTTATGCCGGTGCGGGGGAGCAATTTCGAATCGTTAATATCGCCCATCCCGATTCGCCCTTGGTCGCTGGAAAGTGCTATCTTCACGGCAACATCAACGACATAACCAAGAACGGTCATATTATCTACGCGGCAACCAATAAAGGCCTTTACATCATCGATGTAACCTATGCCGACACGCCAACCGTTTTGGGCTATATAGACGGAGCAAGCGCTTTAGCGCTATTCTACATTGACTCCCTCGTTTTCCTCGCCTCTGGCAACGAAGGCGTTAGGATTATAGATGTCTCCGATCCCACTTCGCCGTTAGAGATCGGATACTACACTTCGTGGGGGACAGTATATGATGTCTTTGTTGTAGATTCGCTTCTCTACATCGCAAATGGCATAAATGGCATGATTACTTTGAATGTTTTAGATCCGACTCTTCCGCTTATTGCGGGGTGGCTCCCAACATCTGATGCGCGCTCGGTTGTTGTCGAGGGCAATTATGCTTACATTGGCGATGGTGGTGCAGGCATCAAAATCGCCGACCTCACAGATACTTTTTATCCATTATTAATTGCGTCAGTGCCCTTAACCGATGTTTCTCTCGACATTGCAAAAGAGGATAACAGGCTATATGTGGCCCAAAATTACGAAGGTTTAAAAATTATCGATGTCGAAAATCCTGCTACGCCGTTGTTGATTGGAGAATTTGAAATTTCGAACAAAGCAGTTAGAGTCTATCCCGACTTTCCATATGCCTACATTGCTGAAATCGAAAATGGCTTCCGAATTGTCGATGTCTCCGATCCGGCTGATATCGAAAACATCGCCCTTTTTGGCCGAAGCGACAATGCTAAGGCTGTCGCAATAGACAGCCTTGCCTCTGCCGGTTTGTATGCCTATGTCGCCAATGGTCAGCACGGTCTGACAATCGTCAACATCGACGATCCGGCTAATCCATATATCACAAGCACTTGTACTGCCCCCCAAAAGTCAAGGGTAAATTAAGAGAGTATTTTTGTTGACGTTGTTTGATTTGTGTTTTTCTTGGGCAATCTCAAGATAACACCTTTCGTATTGATATGGCGTTAAGTG